>Ga0326728_10003065_pt1 | contig 53484 bp, 51 predicted proteins | sample MB3enrmetagenome_FD_207602 | JGI IMG/M metagenome (GOLD analysis project Ga0326728, IMG submission 207602) | Lab enriched peat soil microbial communities from McLean, Ithaca, NY, United States - MB31MN | ecosystem: Environmental > Terrestrial > Soil > Wetlands > Peat | place: USA: New York... | reverse complement strand
CCTAAAAATCGTACCTTTTCCTTCATGACCGGTTCCTCTCCGCTTGTGGCTCTGAACTGTGTTCCTCTTCGGCTCACAGCTTAACCCACGGCCAGCGCAAGGAACCGGTCACTCCATGATGACTAGGCGACTTTGCGTTCCCTATATGCGTTCGATAAGTTACTCGGCGATTCGGCACTCGTTGGTGAGAACCGGGGAAGTGAAGCCCGTATCACGGGGCAGATCAAGAGAATCGCGATTCTAATCCCGCCGTTTTGGGTCGGAGCTTTCCCTTGTCCACAAAGGCGAGGGATCGGGGCCAGCCATCTTGTGTGATTGGATCAACTCTCCAGGGCACGGCCCCATTTTGCCCATTGCAGACGCTGTTTTCTGGCATTACAATAGGATGCCAACTCAGTAGATCGCGCATTACCGGTTCTGTATCTGACTATCTTCGGAGTCGCATGGCTAAGAAAAGCACGACCGGATCTGCCGAGCTTCGAACTCTACCTGACTTCATAGAAGCGTTTGCCCAGTACTTGTCAGGCTCTAAATACTTGAAATGCTTTCGCGGCCAACGTGATGCCTCTTGGCCCATTGTGGCGGGCATATTCCGCTCCGAGTTCAAAGAGCTTCTTGAGAATGAGAAGAGAGCGGTTCGGGATCTAATCTCAGTTCATCCTAGCGAGTTTGCAACCGACGAAACCATGTTCGACAAGCTCGTCCGGATGCAGCATTTTGGACTACCAACTCGATTGCTGGATGTTTCTCGGAATGCACTGGTCGCGCTATATTTCGCAACCGACCCAGGCCCTCGTGGCAGCAAGCCGAGTGACGGCATAGTTACCGCTTTCGCTATTCCGCCAGAACGCGAGAAGTACTATGACAGCGATTCAGTTAGTTGCATTTCCAATTTGGCCAATATGACTTCTGACGAGAAGGACGAGATTTATCGATTGAAAAAGTCGCTAATAGACCCACCCGAAGACCCAACCATAGACCTAACCATGGACCTAACCGAAGACGAACAAATCACTAAATTCAATAACGATGGCGTTATAAAACGACTTCATCAGTTTATTAGGTCAGAAAAATCGTATTTTCAGCCAATTATCAGACCAATAGATTTGCTTCAGCCATATTATGTTCATCCCAAAATGAGCAACAGGCGAATCCTGGCGCAATCCGGTGCCTTTATCCTCTACGGCATAGATCCATTCAAGGAACTATTTTTTCCATACGAGATTGAAGAAACACCTTTCATTGTCCCTGTAAAGGCGAAGGGACCTATTCGAAAGGCACTCGCAAATCTTGGCATCAATGAAAGCACACTCTTCCCTGAGATCGACAAGGCCGCGGCCCGGATCAAGAATCAGTACAAGAAGAAGTAAGACGTCAGCTGAGAACTAGTTTGCGCACCGCCGAGGGCAGAAATTCAAATCGAAAATCAACGGGACTGCGGTGCGGTCCGGTTCTTTGATCTGACCCGGTGACGCATCTAGCTGTCAAGGTTTGCGCCATTTGTCTCTGCCACCGACATTGGTGTCACGAACCCGCTCAACGTGAACGGCTGCATCCGGGTTCATTTCACGAGCCCGCTCAATGGCTTCAGCTTGGGTCGGGCGGACTGCGCTGGCCCTTTCCGAGCCTGGCTTCCTTACCGCATAATCTCCCTGCTCACGCCTTTCGATGTACACTTCAGCCTTTGCCATGAAAGCCCCCTTCCTGGGAGTAGAATATACCGAAAAATACCACTGGCACAACAGTTGCGCTCGTCGGGGGCATCCTGAGGGCAGGTGTTCAGTGCTGCGGGTTGTTGGATCGTTGAGTTCCCAATGCGCTCATTTAACTGGGGATTCTCCAGATTTTTGGGATTAATCCGCGCAAACGCCGTTCAGAGCAGTTTTCCGGCGGCCAGGTCGCGGATGAGTCCGCGGTCGGCGGCCAGGAAGTCGTAACCGGGCAGATCTTCGAGCTTGGTCCAGCGAAACTGCTGAAAGATGCGGTTGGTCAGCTCGCCGCTGAAGGCGTGGACGGCGAAGAACTGCAAGTCCACCGCGCCGCCGTGGCGATAGTTGTGGCGGATGCGGGTTACGCGGTTGCCAATGGTGGCGCAGATGCCCAGTTCTTCATCCAGTTCGCGAGCCAAAGCCTGCTCCGGAGTCTCGCCGGCCTCGATCTTGCCGCCGGGGAACTCCCACTGCAGGGCCATGGGCTGGTCGGGACGGCGCTGACAGATCAGCACCTCGCCGCCGCGCACAATCAGGGCCGCCACCACAAAACGCAGTGCCGGGCCGGCTGGCCGAGAAGAAAGATTTGATTGGGTCTCCGGTTCCACACTTCTAGTGTATCCGCCGCATTTGCGGTGCGGAAGGCGAAACGGGCTGTAAATGCGCCCTTTAGCCCTCCTGCAGACGCTATCGGACCTAGCTGCGAGCCGCGCAATCCGGCTCGGGAGGCCTCTGTGCGCGCTGGATTCCGCTTCCGGCGAGGGCGGGAACTGTGAAAAGATCGTGGACATTGCCACGGGAATATTTCGACACTTCCCGGTGCTTTCATGCAGGAGACGGAATGAGCATTGCTACCAAGCAGGGGGATGGCGGCCAGACAGGCCTGGTGGGGGGCGCACGGGTCTCCAAGGCCGATCTGCGTGTCGAGGCCTATGGAACCATTGACGAACTGAATGCGACGCTGGGCTTTGCCCGCAGCATCTGCGGAGACAAAGAACTCTGTGCGGCGGCGCTGGAGATTCAGAAGACGCTCTTCCGGGTGGGTGGCGCGCTGGCCACGCCCGCCGCCAGCAGAAGGCCGGAACCCTTTCTCGCCGCCGCGGATGTGGATCGTCTCACCGAACAGGTTCACGCCATCGAGAACCGGGAAGGGATTCTCTCCGATTGGTCGCTGCCCGGGGCGCATCCCGAGTCGGCGGCCTTCGAGATGGCCCGCACCGTCTGCCGCCGCGCCGAGCGCTGCATCGTGCGCCTGGAGGAGAGCGGAGACGAGGTTCAGGAATATGTTCTGTCCTACGTCAACCGTCTCTCCGACCTGATCTGGCTCTTTGCCCGGCAGATCGAAGTGGATGCGGGGGTAGACTCGCAACTGCGCGACCAGGAGAGAAAAGGGCCCCGCTGGTCCAGGGCCTGGTAGCGAAAAAGTGCCAGGGGAGACACCCTGTGGCGAGGCTCACCGAGGCCGGATCGATGAATCCTAGGGAACCTCTGATTAAGTCGCCGATTTGAAGGGTACGGACTTTAGCCCGTACATAAAGCTCAAAGAATCATTGGGCTTTAGCCCCTAATGGAAGGTTGGATCATAGCAGGCGCACTGAATCAGAGGTTCCCTAGGCGTCGCGGCGGCGGCGCTGGTGGGTCGAGGGGATATTCATGTCTTCGCGGTATTTGGCCACGGTGCGGCGGGTAAGCTGAATGCCCTGCGAGTGCAGCAGCGCGGCCAACTGGTCGTCGGTCAGCGGATGGCGCGGATTCTCTTCCTCGATCAGCTTGCGCACCTTGCGCTTGAGCACCAGCAGCGGGGTGTCGGAACCCTCTGGCCCGTTCGATCCCTCGCTGAAGAAGAAGCGCAGTTCGATCACCCCCTGCGGAGTGTGGGCATACTTGTTGGCCACGGCGCGGCTCACCGTCGAGGGGTGAACCCCGATCTCTTCGGCCACTTCCTTGATCATCATGGGATGCAGAGCCTCGATGCCGTGATCGAGAAAGTCTTGCTGGCGGCGAACAATAACCTCACAAGTTCGCAGAATGGTGCTCTTGCGCTGGGCAATGTTGCGCATCAGTTGCATGGCCGAGCGAAAGCGCTCCTTGACGTAGTCCTTGACTTCCTTGTCGGTGCCTTCGGCGGTGAGCATCTGCCGGTAGCGGCGGCTGAGGCGCAGGCTGGGCAGATCCTCTTCGTTCATGCTCACGGCCCACTCGGCGCCGCGTTTGACGAAGACCACGTCGGGCTCGATCAGGCGGGTGGTCTCGCGGTTGTACTGGCGGCCGGGCCGGGGATCGAGGGTGCGAATGAACTCGACCGCACTGTGCGCCTCGGTAAGGGTGATTTGCGCTGCCCGCGCCAGATCTTTCACATCCCGCTTCTGCAACAGCGGCAGATGGCGCTCGACGATAGCGGCGGCCACTTCCATGCTGCGCCGGCGCTCTTCCAGGCGGGCATCGGCCTCGGCGCGGAAGCTGCGGTGAGGATCTTCGCCGGGGACGGCGGTTTGCCGGCTGTAAACCTGGGCGAACTCGTGCTGCTGGGCGGCGATCTGAATCAGCAGGCACTCGCGCAGATCGCGCGCACCCACCCCCACCGGGTCCAGATGCTGTACCAGATCGATGGCGCGGTGTAGGATCGCCAGTTCGACAGCCGTCCCCGCGGGATCCTCCGGCGGAGTCGGATTGCTCACAGCATTGCGCCCTTCGCGGTTGCCAATGAACTGCGCCAGCGATGCCGCCAGTTCTTCCTCGCTGGAGGCCAGATAGCCATCTTCGTCGAGGTTGCCGATGACGAACTCGGCCGCTTCAAGCAAGGCCGGATCGAGAGTCAGAGCTCCCAGTTGCCACGCCAGGTGATCGGAAAGGGTCGTAGGCTGGGAGAGAAAGTTCTCGAACGACGGCCTCTCGTTTTCCTCAAACTCGGGCTGGGTTCGAAACCCAGGGTCCAGATACTCCTGGAAGTACGATCCGAAATCGATCTCCTCGAAGACATCCTTGGCAGGAGGCGGGGGCTCTTCCGCGCCACGTTCCAGCCGTTCTTGACGCCCCGCGACCGCATCCAGCATTGGAACCGATTCGTCAATCTCCTCCAGGACGGGGTTTTCCACCATCTCGGCATCGATCATCTCCTTCAGTTCGACTTTGTTGAGCGCCAAAACGCTCACCATCTGCATCAGGCCCGGTGTCAGGATCTGGCGTTGCGCGATTTTCAGGTTCAGTCTGGGTTGTAGCAACGCCATAAATGTGGTTCCGCTCTCCGCAAGATCTTTATGTCAGTGTAAACGGAACTAAAAATGCAGGGAAGGTGAAATGTCGCGTTCTGAATCAAACGTTCCGGATTGGGAGGTACTCAATCTGGGAATTACCCTTGGGGATTTAGTACCCAAGTCGGCATCTTTGGATGATTGACAAAATCCAACCCCTCGCTCGCTTCCTCTTGGCCCATCCTCATGCGCCGGTTAGCCCAAGGAGAAACCCTCGCCCAGGTAGACCCGCCGCACCTCGACATCGTTGCCCAGTTCCTGCGGTGTGCCGGCGCGGAAGATGCGTCCTTCGGCAATGATATAGGCACGATCGGTGACGCTGAGGGTCTCGCGGACGTTGTGGTCGGTGATGAGAATGCCGATGCCGCTGGCCTTGAGCTCGAAGATGATCTTTTGCAAATCCAGCACGGCGATGGGGTCGATGCCGCTGAAGGGTTCGTCGAGCAGGATAAAGTTGGGCTGGATGCACAGACAGCGGGCAATCTCCACGCGCCGTCGCTCGCCGCCGCTGAGCGCATAGCCGCGGGTGGTGCGGATGTGGCCCAGGTTGAGCTGGTGAATCAGGCGTTCGGATCGGGCGCGGCGCTCGCGATTGTCCAGCGGCTGGGCTTCCAGCACCGCCAGAATGTTCTCTTCCACCGTCAGCTTGCGGAAGACGGAGGGCTCCTGGGGTAGGTAGCTGATGCCGAAGTTGCGCGCCCGCAGGTACATGGGGACACCGGTAATGTCGGCGTCGTCGACCCGCACGCAGCCGGATTCCGGCTCGACCAGGCCCACAATCATATAGAAGCTGGTGGTTTTGCCCGCGCCATTCGGCCCCAGCAAGCCCACCACCTCCCCGCGCGAGATGCGCAAATCCACATTGCGGACTACTTGCCGCCCTTTATACGATTTGCCGATTCCCTCGGCGATTAGTGTCTGCATCGACTTGGTTAGCTCTTTTCCGCCCTATTTCGGCGTTCTGGTCTCGGTCGTTGTCTTGCCGCTGCCGCCCTCAACGGTGACGCTGTCGTTGCGGCCATGAAAGATCAAGGCTTCGCCGGTAACGGTTCCGCGTGCCGCATCGCTGACGCGCGGGGGCACGGCGGCGCTGCCGGTCAGTACATATTCGCCGGTCTGTCCGCTATAAACCAACTGCTCGCCGGTGCCGCGCCGTCCCTCGGAGGTGAGTACGACGTGGTTGCGGGCAATCAGACGGTCGACCTGGGCGGCGGTGGCGTCCCTGCCCGCGTGATTGCCCATGGGTAGCAGGATCAGCTCCACTTCATTGGAGATCGAAGTAGCCGTTCCCGTCTCCGCGGTGACGTGGCTCAACACCCCGCCATGCATGATCGCCTTGCGCTCCGCATCCGAGTACTTCAGGTCTCCGCCGCGCACGCGAATCACCGCCGGTGGCTCCGCTTTGCCGGTGGCGTCCTTGCCCTGAGCCATGCTCGTCGCGCTGAGCAGAACCACCTTGACCAGTTCAGCGGTGTTGGTGGTGTGCGCCGTCAGCGTCTGTCGGGTGCGGTCCAGAACGATTACCGGCGCCGCCACCGAGTTGGCTTGCTGCCACAGCCGCGCTCCGCCGCGGAAGGTGGCTACACCTGTGGACTGCTGGAATTGCGCTTCGGCCGCGATGGCATGAGACGCTCCCTGGCCGCCCAGCGCCGCGGCGTTGGCGCCGGAGCCGCTGGACCGGGTGTCCATCCATGAGGCTTTGACGTTGCCGTGGGCAAAGGCTTCGCCGCTGGCCTGCGCCACGTCGATTTTGTCGGCGGTGAGTTGCATGGCGCCATCTTCGACGCGCGGCGAAAGGGTCAGGTGCAGCAACTCTCCCGCGCCCTCGTAGACGGCATGACCCGCGGAAGCCAGCAACGCAGGCTGGGGCGGCGCGCCCGCCTTGACTGCGGGTTGCCGGATGAGCACTACGTGGCCATCCACGGTGGCCGACTGAATCTGCACCGTTTCGCCCCCGGCCTTGGCTGGGCTGGTGGGGGACGAGGCGTGCGTAGCCGCGAGTGGGGCGAAATGTGCTTCCAGCCGGTCGCCGGCGGTGGTCTGCCGGGTTCCGTTCGTCGCCGTCTGTTCGAAGCTGGCGTGTCCCACTCCCAGCAAGGCGGAAAGCACCGAACCGGGGCCGAACTTTCCCGTCAAATCGTCCGCTGCCATGCGCGAGGGCACCGCTGCAGCTTTGTCGCGTTGGCTTTCGGCGGTCACCGTTGCTCCGCCGAAGCCGTGCAAAGTCTCCGGCTCGATTTGCCCCGCGGATGCGTGGAATTGCACATCGGCGAGCACCGACTTCCAGGTCCGGCTCACCCGCAGCGCACCGGATTTGGCGTCTTCGCTCAATTCCTCGCTGTGCAACTCGACATTCCGCTCCAGGTGCGCGTGGCGCAGGCTGCCCTTGGCGTCGAACTCCAGCTCGGCGGTGGGCGCGGATCCATGCAGATGGCGCGTCTGCTGAGTCTTTGAAGTGCTCGAATCCAGCGTGACGCCACCCTCCAGATGCCCATGATGGGGCTGGTTGCGCTGATCGAAATCGAGTTGTCCGGTGGGCGCGGCCAGATGCCCGCCGCTGTCCGTGGTCAGGGTGAATCCATGGCTGGCGTCCAGGTGTGCCGCCGAGCCATCCGGACGAAAAAGGACGGTGGCGTCGCCGGCTGTCGCATCGTCGTCCTGGGTATGGAGCGTGGCGCTGTGCAGTTGGCAGATGCGGGTGTCGCGTGCGAACTCCGCGTGCTGGGCCTGCACCTCCACCGGCTCATTGCCGCGCCGGGTGTGCAGTACGACTGCTTTATCGAGCACCAGGACGCCTTTTTGCGAGTCGTAGGTGGCGCCCATCGAACTGCCCGTGCCTTGCGCCAGCGAGAAGTCAACATGGCGGTCGGTGGTTGCCTTGCCGCTGGCGCGATCGAAGCTCAGACCGCTGGTCTTGACCTGGATCTCGCCCGCCGCTGCGGCCTGCGCCGCGGACGTCAGCGGCTTCCCCGCACTCTTGCCCGCCGCGGGCGGTTCCGGCTTGGCCTTGGGAGCCAACGCTGGGGCCACCCCCGGCCGCATCAGCGTAATCTCCACCGGACCCTCGGCCTGGATGGTGCCGGCCTTTTGGTCGTACTCGAATTCTCCGCCCTGGATGCGATCCACGCGCCCGCCGTCGTTGTCGAATAGCTCAATCTTTACGTCGTTCAGCACGGCCCGGTTGTCCTTGAGCTGCACCAGCTTGGCGGCGTGGATCTTGTATTGGGAGTGCGCGCCCAAAGCGTGCGAATAGGTGTAGCCGTCGGCTTCCTGCACGATATTCAAGCCCAGCCGCTGGGGCAGATCGCGGCGGCTGAAGGGGTTCTTCCACTTGCCGATGGCCAGGGAAACGACCAGTGCCAGCAGCAGCAAAACTCCTGCCGCTAGCACCAATGTTCGCATTCGCTCGATGGTCAGCCGCACGCCTTAGTTCCTCACTCCCAGCCGGGCTGCCAGCCGTTCCGCCAGGCTCTCGCCCAGCTCGCTCCACAGCAGCCGTGCCGTGGCTCCGGAGGCTTTCTCGACCGCACCTGCCAGGGCCACCAACTGCACCACATTCTCCGCGACGTGTCCGGCTCCGACCGAGTCCAACTCGGCATCTTCTTCGAGAAACGGCGCATCGGAACCGAAATCGATGCGGATGTGCCCGTCGGCCTCGTAGGTGCCCTCATCGAAGAGCGGCCCATAGCCTACCACCCGCACCAGTCGCGGCTGCCGCGTCCAGCGGGGTTCCCAAACGACCCTGTCATCCTGAGCGGTGTGCACCAAAGTTGAAGGACCTGCTTCACCGGGATTCTCCAACTCCCACAGGCTCCAGGCGATCTGGAACTCGTAGGCGTAGTCGTCGTGGAGCTGCTCCATGGCCTCAGCGACGGCTTCGCGAGGCATTGCGCCCAGATCCTTCGGGCCGTCTTCGGCGCCGGCAACCTGAATGTGGCGTCCATACACCTGCTGGAAGATGGGAGTCTCGCTCCAACTCACCGGCCAGACCGTGGCGGAATAGACCCGCGCTTCGCCGCCGTGCGCGGCAAATGTGCCCAGCACTGCCGACAGCTTGTCAGCCAGCGCGGCCAGGCGCAAATTCGGGTACCACAAACTCAAATAAAGCGTATCGGACATCTCTCTTGATTGTAGACGGCGGAAGCGCAGTAAGGGATGCGAGCCTCTATGCTGCGCTGGCGGCAATCGCATGAAATCTTGAGTCACGAGCGCAGTAGTTTTGCATGGGCACGACTAGAGTCGTGCCCATGCAAAACGCATCGTTTCCTATCCTCGATTCGTTCATGCGACTGCCCCAAGCGATGGCGCAACCTTTCAGAAAGGAAGCGGCGAGTGAGCCGCCTGGAGGAATCGTCTCCATTATTTGTATGAATATGTGAATAAGTGCATCATGCCTGAGGTGTAGAGATGGCGAGGAATTTCAGGGAGTTGGAAGCCAATATGCCCCCTGAACGGCGGGCGCGAGAGGCTGAGCGGATGAAGGAGGAACCGGCGCGGATGCCGTTGCACCAGCTTCGCCAAGCTCTGAAGATGACCCAGACCCGCCTGGCCTTACCAAGATTGGCGAAGTTGGAGTTTACCCTAGGTGCAGGCAGTGACCTTCGTTGGACCTCTTCATACCTTTCTTTTTACTTTTCGCTGATCCTACTCGATCTGCGCGGGAACTTCGTGCAGCCAGCCGGGAGCTTTCAATAATTCGCGGGGACGGGAGCCGTCGGCGGGACCGACCAGGCCGTCGCGCTCCATCAAGTCGATTAAATGCGCCGCCCGGCCGTAGCCGATCCTCAGACGGCGCTGCAAGAGCGAGGTCGAGGCTTTGCCAAACTCGAAGACCAAACGCACCGCATCGTCGAAGAGGGGATCGTTCTCGTCGGGATCGCTGTTGGAGCCCTCGATGTTGGGACGCTCGTCCTTGGGCGATTCCAGGAAGCCTTCGGCGTACTCGGCCTCGCCTTGCGCCTTCCAGAAGCCGACCACCGCGGCGGTCTCCTTCTCGCTGACGTAGGGCGCGTGCAGGCGGACCAGGCGGCTGGTTCCCGGCGGCAGGAAGAGCATGTCGCCGCGGCCCAAAAGAGATTCAGCCCCGTTGGTGTCGAGAATGGTGCGCGAATCCACCTTGGTGGCCAGGCGGAAGCTGATGCGGGTGGGGACGTTGGCCTTGATGAGGCCAGTGATGACGTCCACGCTGGGCCGTTGCGTGGCCAGGATGAGATGAATGCCCACGGCGCGGGCCATCTGGGCGAGACGGGTGATGGATTCCTCGACATTGGCCCGGTCGAGCATCATCAGGTCGGCCAGTTCGTCGATGATGATGACGATGTAGGGCAGCGGTTCTTCCGGCTCTCCGTCATCGAAGAGCGAGGGCATGGAACTCTCGAAAAGCTTGTTGTACTGGTCGATATTGCGCACGCTGCGGCTGGCCAAGAGCTTCAAGCGGCGCTCCATTTCGCGCACGGCGTTGCGCAGGGCGTTGGCGGCCAGCTTGGGTTCGGTGATGATGGGCGTGAAGAGGTGTGGAACCCCTTCGTACATGCCCAGTTCCACGCGCTTGGGATCGACCAGGATCAGCCGCACCTGATTGGGCGTGGTGCGGAACAAGAGGCTCATGATCATGGCGTTGATGGCCACGGATTTGCCCGATCCGGTCGAGCCGGCGATGAGTACGTGGGGCATCAGGGAGAGATCGGTGGTGACGATGCGCCCGTTGATGTCTTTGCCCATGGCCAGGGTGAGCCGCGACTTGGCCTTGGCGAAGGTCTCGGACTCGATGACGTCGCGCAGGTGGATGGTCTCGCGCTCGTGGTTGGGCACCTGAATGCCGACGGTGCTCTTGCCCGCCATGCGCTCGATCAGAATGCTCTCGGCGCGCATGGCCAAGCAGAGATCGTCGGCCAGCCCGGTGACGCGCGAATACTTCACCCCGGCCTCGGGCTTGAACTCGTAGGTGGTGACCATCGGTCCAGGGTTGATTTGGACCACCTGACCGCGCACGTCGAACTCGCCGCATTTCTCCACCAGCACCTTGGCCTCTTCGCGCAGCGCGTCCTCACGGATGGTTCCGGGGCCTTCGCCGGGGTTGAGCAGGGTGCTGGGAGGGAGCTTGAATCCGCTGACGTTCTTAGGCGCAACGGTGGCGGTGCGCAGTTCAGTATCGGCGCGATAGTGGATGGCGATGGTGCTCTGCGGATCGCGCAGCGGCGGCGCGGCTTCGGCGGCGCGGGCGGCAGCGGGTGGCGCCGTTGCCGGAGCGGCAGAGGGGAAAGACGCGGGCTGGGCCGGAGGCTCCGGGGAGCGTGTGGCCAAGGGGCGAATAGGCGGCTCGCTGACAACGGCGACGGCCTCGGCTGGCGCTTCAGCAGCTCGGTTCGCCAGAGGCGCGGCATCGGCAATGGAACGCTCCCAGACGCTGGGCTTGTGCGCGCTGACCGCTTCTTCGCGTGCCGGTTCGTCGGCTTGAAGGGGGGCGCGCTGGTAGGCGGGGATGGCGTCCAACGGGTCGGCTGCGCCGTCGCTGCGATGAAAGAAGCCGGCTTGAGGGGCGGCAGTCTGCTGGCGGGCGGCGCGGCGGTGGGGGCGATTGGCGCGCAGATCTTCGCGCTCGACACGCAACTCGGCCCGTTCCTCGCGCCAGTTGCGCCAGCGGTCGCGCCAATGCATCAGTTGCAACCAGCGGTCATTCAGGCTCTCACGCACCACCCAGAAGCTGACGGCGGAGCTGAAATAGAGGCCGGTCGCGGCCAGTGTGCCGGCCACCAGCCAGGCTCCCTGAAGGTTCAGATAGGTTTTCAGCAGTTCGGAGAAGATGCGCCCGGCTACGCCTTCGATGGGAACCATGCCCAGCCAGCGCCAGTGCCAGGGTAGTAGCCCCAGGCAAGAGGGGACAAAGAGCAAGGCCAGCACAGATCCCGTCCAGCGCAGCAGGGGCGAGCCGGTGGGCCGGGAGCGCATCCATGTCCAGCCCAGGCCGCCCAGCCAAAGCGGCAGCAGAAAGGCGCTCAGGCCGATCCATTGCAGCATTTGATCGCTGAGCAGGGCGCCGAAGAGGCCGATCCAGTTCCTGGCGGCGTGGGGGCCGGTGCTGACCGCGGCAGTGTTGAACGAGGGATCGTTGGGATGATAGGTGGCCAGCGAGAGCAGCAGCAGCAGCGAGACCAGCAGCACCACCAGCCCCAGAAAGAGATTCAGGGGACGGCTGCGGGTCGGGGAGAGAACAATGCGTATCGGCTTCATGACGGGCTCACTCACGCTCCGAACCCTGCGCAGAAGATCCGCGGACGAGCTGCGGGAGCGGGAAAAGGAGTCCCAGAGCAGCTTCTATTATCGCCGCCGCAGGGGCGAAATCCGGGCAAAAGTAAGTAGGGGGAATCTCGGCGTCCACCCCCGCATCGGTTGAGTTTGGCAAAGGCTTCAGCCCAGCAGAAAGTGCTTACCGAAGAGCAGGATGGCGGCGCCCAGCAGGATGCGGTAGATGGCGAAGACGGTGAATCCGTGGCGGCGCACCCACATCAGGAACCACTCCACTACTCCCAGGGCGACGAAGAAGCTGACCACGAAACCGATCAGCAGCACAATCCAGTTTTCCAAGTTCATGTGTACGTGGGCGGTGACGCCATGGTTGGGGAAGACTTCCTTTTTGAGATCCCAGACGGTGGCGGCGATCATGGTGGGAATGGAGAGCAGGAAGCTGAACTCCAGCGCTGCCGGACGGTCCATGCCGACGAGCTGGCCGGCGGCGATGGTGGACATGGAGCGTGAAGTCCCGGGAAAGATGGCGGAGAGCGACTGGCAGAGGCCGATCCAGATGGCGTGGCCTAGGTGCATCTCTTCCACATCGGTGGTTGTGGGCTCGCGGCGGGCGGCCCAGGCATCGATGATCCACATGACGATACCGCCGATCAGCAGCGCCAGGGCAATGACGGTCATGCTGCCCAGATGTTCGTCGCTCCACTTGTGCAGCGCCAAGGCCGGCACCGAGGTGCAGACGAAAGCGGCGAAGGTCAGCGAAAGCGGATGGGTGAAGATGCTGCGGGTGTTGTTCTCGCCCTTGGGAAAGGTGCGCAGAAAACCGACGATGCGGCTGAGAAAGAGCAGCAGCAGCGCCAAGATAGCTCCCAGTTGGATGACGATGGTGTACATCTTCCAGTAGGCGTCGTCCAGGGGAATCTTCATCAGTGCTTCGGTGATGCGCAGATGCGCCGTCGAGCTGACCGGCAGAAACTCGGTCAAGCCCTCCACGATACCCAGAAGAACAGACTGCAGAAAGGGGTTCAAGAAGCCTCCAAGGCTCGAAAGGTGATCTGGAAAAGGCGCTACGGGCGTACCGGGCTCAAGGCCGGTCGATGCCGTAGACCGGGATTCCCTCATCCAATTTGAACACGAGCGCCGCAGCCCGCGCGGTGAAATCGGACTGGGGGAACTTATCTTTCAACCGTGCCGCCAGTTCGCGAGCGTGGGCGTGGGCGGCGTCGGCCTTCTTGTCGCTGTTGTCGGCGGCGAACATGTCGGTGAGCACCGCCTGGCGGTAGACGGCTTGATAGAGGGCCTGGGCGGCGCGGGGACCGTCGCTGTACTCGCTGGCGTACTTCTCGTACTCCTCAGATTCCTTGGCCGGGCATTTCTGGGAGCCTTGCCAGTCGCCGCAAAGTTTGTTGTCGAGCAGGTCGTAGGCGGCCAGCGCTGCCTGGCGGGTATGGGGATAGAGGTGAATCACCTTCTTCAACTCCTCCTCGTCCATCTGGTCGCGCAGGTAGGCTTCGCGCTCGTGCGCCGATGGGCGGGAGGAGGTGTCGGCTTTCTGCAACTGCCAAAGAATGTCGGCGGCCCGCCAGGCGGCTTCGGGCACCAGCGGCGAGTTGGGGAAGATCTCGACCAGGCGGCGATAGAGCAGGCGGGCGCTGCGGGCGGCATTGAGGGGGCCGCGCGGGTCGGAGGCCAGCGCCTCCTGATTGGCCGCTTCGCCCAGCAGAACCAAGTCGGCGTTAGGGGTGGATTCGACTACCACTCCGCGCGCCTCCATCCAGCCAGAGACGGGCGGTGTGACGTGGTCTTCGCCGATCAGCGGCGCATCCTTCTGGCTCTGCTCCTGTACGTCGGTATTGGCGTAGACGCGCAGCCACTGACCGGCCCGCTCGGCCACCACCATCTCCCGGCCGATCTGCACCTTATCGACTTTCTGCGCGCCTGTGTCGGGACTGACGTAGAGCCAAGTGACGCGCAGCGCGGTGGCCCGCGGGCCGGCCATGGGTTTGACCGGTTGCTTCTTGTCGGCCATCGCAGGCAGGGAAGCGCCCACCAGCGCCAGAACCATTGCGAGAACGGGAAGCGCGAAAATGCGAGGTTTCATCACGAAGAGAATTCTAGCTTGCCGACCCACCCTGGCGGCAAAAGCCTCGACCACCCTAGCCACAAGAACAAAGCCGCGGCCAGGGTGGCGCACCCTGTTATATCAGGCATGCGAATCGGTTTCTGTGAGCACTTCGGCCAGCAGCGCCGGGTCCACATTGCCACCGCTGAGCACCGCGACTGCCCGGCGGTAGGGCGGCAACTCCGCACCGTGGAAGAGCAGGGCGGCGATGGCCACGGCACCGCTGGGCTCGGGAACTAGCCGCGAGGCGGCGACAATGGCCCGCATGGCGGCACGAATCTCGGCTTCCGTCACGGTAACGATGCCGTCCACAAACGCCTGAATGTGGGCGAAGTTGCGCACCCCCACGCTCTGTGTGCGCAGGCCGTCGGCCAGGGTGCGGCTGGTCTGCTCCGCGCGCCAGGTGACGATCTGGCCGCTGCGGAAGCTCTCCGCGGCGTCGGCGGCCAGTTCCGGCTCGACGCCGAAGACTTTGACGGTGGACAAGATCTGCTTGACGCCAGTCGCCACTCCACTCAGTAGGCCTCCGCCCGAGACTGGGGCGAGCACCAGATCCACATCGGGAAGAGACTCGGCAATCTCCAGCCCGCAGGTGGCCTGGCCGGCGATGATCTGCTCGTCGTCGTAGGGAGGAATGACGATGTAACCGTACTGGCGGACGAGTTCGTCGGCCTTGGCTAGACGCTCGCTGGAGGCGACGCCCACTTCGACGATCTCTGCACCAAGAGCGAGCGTGGCTGCGCGTTTGACCGCCGGCGCGTTGGACGGCATCACGATTACCGCCTTGGCACCGACTTCCCGCGCCGCATAGGCTACGCCTTGGGCGTGGTTGCCGCTGCTGTAAGTAATGACGCCGCGGCGGATCTCTTCTGGAGTCAGTTGCAGAATCTTGTTGGCCGCGCCACGAATTTTGAAGGCGCCGATGGGTTGCAGGCTCTCCGCCTTCAGCCATATTTTTTTATCGGTTCCGTAGCCGGAGAGACCAGAAAAAGCCGCCTCGACCAACGGGGTTTTCACGGCGATCTGGGCGATGCGCGCCGCCGCGGCGCGGATGGTTTCCAGGGAAACGAGTTCTGCGGGCATGGAGAATCTTCCTGTTCTAACCAAGTTGCGCGGGATGCACGGCCTCGATCTCGTCGAAGCGCGCGAAGTCCTTTGTATTGAAAGTAAGTATACGTTTTACTCCATGAATGTGCATGCTGGCGACCAGACGAGCGTCGTGCACCTGAACGCCGCAAACGCGATATCGCACCAGCAGTTGGCGCCACTCCCAATGTATGAAGGGGCTGTCTTGAAGCAAGCGGAATTTTGTTTCAATCCACTCGGCGCGGATCAGCGCCGATTCCGAAGACAATCCAAACCCATTGCGTTCGGTAGGGCGAGTCATGACGTTCCAGAACTCTCCGAGGTTTTGCGAGGTGAAACACGGGGTGTCCTCTGAATCCTCGAGATGCTGGATTGCCCCTCGGACGACCGTAAAGTCCGGGTGAGCGGGCTGAACCCAACGGATCAGAATATTGCTGTCGATAAGGTAGAGTCTACCCGGCATTTACCATCGGTCCTCATAATAGCTCTCGCGATTGTTCACCTCGGGCGGAAGGATGGGCAGACGCTCGCAGCCGGCAGTCATGACCTTGGTCATTTCCGCCACGTCGCCTGGCTTCAGACGTCCAGCGCGATTGGTGCAGGGGTTGCAATGCGCATCAAGGGGTTGGCCCCTCCCGTAATTGGGCGGAGGCACATAGTTCCGCAGAAAATCGCTGGCGTATTGCTCGGGAGCGATGCCGTGCTGCGCCGCTTGGGCATTCAGGCGGGCTTCTGTCTCCGCATCGAGTTCGAGTTGAATCGTCATGGCAACCTCCGTTGTGCTCTCATTATCCGCTGATTTCGGCAAGAAATGGTAGATTGGCAGGGGAAATCTTATGCGCCTGTCCGCGTTGCGCAAGTCGAGAGGGAGTTGCGATGGGAATTCGTAAGTTCTTTGGCGTATTGAAGACGCGGCGCAGCTTCGCCCGGATCGAGCGGGCATGGGATGGCTCGGTGCACAAGCGCGAGATCGAGTCCGAGCGGGATCTTCCGCCGCGGCCGCTCACTGCGGAAGAAGAAAACCTCTTGCGGTGGATTCTGGAGCACGGATCGGAGGAGGCGCGCTCCTTTCTGCCCCAAATCGAAGGAATGAAAGCCGTGCGGTCCTGTATTTGCGGCTGCCCGACGGTCGAACTCAAGGTGGATGAAGGAGCACCTTTGGGAGATCGCAATGCGCACAGCCCGCTCTGCGATTTCATGGGGAGAACCGCAAAAGGAGAATTGGTCGGCGTGATGCTCTTTCAAGGGGGAGGAAAGCTCAGTTGTTTGGAAGGCTATTCGCTCGATGGCGAGGCTGGGCCACCGGATTTTGGCTTTCCAACAATTGACAGTTTGAAGGAGTTTCAAACGGGTAATCCCGCCTGATCAGGCGCTGAAGACGGCTACGCGTGGAGGCCTGCCGCCCTTTGCTCCATTGGCCCGGGCGGCCCGGCGCTTGGCTTCGCTGGTGACGCTGCCGCCCTTTCTGCCCAACTGCGCCATCCAGCGGCGGTTGCCGTAAACGCCTTCGATCAATGCGGGAACGTAGAGGTCCACGTCGAGATCGGGAAAGCTGATGCCGGTGCCGCGGCCGATCAATTCGCAGTTCTGAAGCTGCTCTTGCGTCGCTTCGCCAAGCCCCTGCACATCTTCGAGAGGAAGCGCCAGACGCCGCTGATTGCTGAGTCCAATGATGAGCAAACGGAGGGCGGGGATGTATTCGACGGTACGAGCGCGAGGCTCGCCGTCATGGACTTTTGCCCGTTGCAGCGCCGCTTCGATTTCGGCGTCGGTCGTAATGACTTCGTGCTCAGCCATGATGCTTCTCCCAGAGTTGAACCAGTTGCTCGAAATTCCTTGCGGCTGTTTTAAGTACATGGCGCACAGCGGCGATGCTTCCATTACTGGGGCGGATGGCGTCCGTGCGATTCGCCAATGCCGTCTTTCCATCCCTGCGCAGATCCACAACCACTTCGATGCCGGAATAGAAGCCGTGCACATGGCGCGGCTCATGGTCCATCGAGTAGACGGTAAAGCGCACACCCTGAAAGCGAACCGAACCCATGTGCTGAGATATTAACCCAAACTGGTTGGGTTGTCACGTCGAAGTCGCAAATCGTTGTTTTCGCTATCAATCAACGGAAAAGCAGGTCCTTCGACTGCGTCTGCCGCAAACAACGCGTCAGGCTCCGCTCTGGATGACAGTGTATTTGGAAAGAAAAACCACAGAAAGCGCAAAAAAGCGGCAGGGGGTGATCTCCCTGCCGCTTCCAGTCCTATGTGATTTTGCCGTGCTCAGAGTTCCAGAATTACCGGCATGATCATGGGCCTTCTGCCGGTGGTTTTCTGGATCAGGCGCTTCAGTTCGGCGCGCACCTTTTCCTTGACCATGCCGTAGTCGGCTTTCTGTTCGAGGTTGAGGCTGTCCAGGGTCTTGTAGACCGACTCGCGGGCCTGCTCAGTGATGTCGGCGCCGCCGAAGCCGCGCAGGATGATCTCTGGCGCTTGCTCCACCTTGCCGGTGCGTTTGTTGATGGCCAGCACCGCCAGCACAATGCCGTCTTCCGACAGGATGCGGCGGTCGCGGATGACCAAATCCTCAACCACGTCGATCGAGGAGCCGGAGTCGATCAGGATGCGGCCGCTGGTGACCTTGTCGCGCTTGCGGAAGTCGTCGCGGCTAAGTTCCAGCACGTCACCGTCTTCGATCACGATGGTCTGTTCGACGGCCCCGGTCTGCATAGCGATCTCGGCGTGCTTGCGCAGGTAGCGGTAATCGCCGTGCACGGGGATGAAGAACTTGGGCCGGACGAGATTGATGAGCAGGCGCTGCTCTTCCTGGCTGGCGTGGCCGCTGACGTGAATCAGGCCCTGATGGCCATCGTCGTAGATGACGTTGGCGTCGCGGCGGTAGAGGTGGTCGATGACCCGGAAGATGCCCTTCTCGTTGCCGGGAATGACACGCGAGCTGAGCAGCACGGTGTCGCCGGCATCGATGCGGGCGTGCTTGTGGTTGTCCACGGCGGCGCGGCTGAGAGCGCTCATGGGCTCTCCCTGGGTACCGCTGATCATCACCAACAACTGCTCGGGGGGGTAATCGCGCATCTGGCCGGGATTGATAACCAGGCCGCTGGGAATGTCGATATAGCCCAGATCCTGCGCGATCTCCGTGCTTTCCATCATGGAGCGGCCCACAATGGCCACCTTGCGCCCGTGCTTGCGCGCCAGGTCCAGAGCGATGCGGATGCGGTAGATGGACGAGGAGAAGCAACTGAAGAAGAGCTTCTTTTTAGTGCGGGAGAAGATCTCGTCGAGGCGGGGAATGACCGAAGACTCGCTGGGCGTGTAGCCGGAGCGTTCCACGTTGGTCGAGTCTTGCAGCAGGGCCAGCACACCGCGCTTGCCGTACTCGGCAAAGGTGTGCAGGTCAAAGGGCTTGCCGTCCAGTGGGGCAAGGTCGATCTTGAAGTCGCCGGTGTGGATCACGACCCCGACCGGGGTCTCGATGGCCAGCGAGACCGCGTCCACCACCGAGTGGGTCACGTGGATCGGCTCGATGGTAAACGCCCCCAGGGTGAACTTCTGCTTGGGAGTAATCTCGATCAGTTCGGTCTCGTCGAGCAGGCGGTGCTCTTCCAGCTTGCCTTCGACGTAGGCCAGGGTGAACTCGGTGGCGAAGACCGGAACCTTGATTTCGTTCAGAATCCAGGGCAGCCCGCCGATGTGGTCCTCGTGGCCATGGGTCAGAATAATGCCGCGCACATGCGCTTTGTTTTCAATCAAGTAGGAGATATCTGGAACCACGATATCCACGCCCAGCAATTCCGACTCCGGGAACATCAACCCGGCATCGATCACGATAATGTCGTCTTCCCAACGCAAAGCCAGGCAGTTCATACCGAACTCGCCCAACCCGCCCAGGGGAATGATTTTCAAGTTTTTATTGTCCATCTGTCACTTCTGATCCTACCACCGTACCGGAGGCGCTCTTGTAGCCTTCGCCTGGTCCGCGCCAGAAAGAAGGTGCGTGAGCCGAACGAGGCGCGCCTCCTCACAAAAAGGTATGGCGAAAGGGTATCGCCGTTACTCTCCCGGAAACTTCACGCCCAGCGTCGAGCGCGCCGCTTCCAGCAAGCCGGCCATAGCCAGTGAGAGATTGTGGGTGATTTCTGGACTTTCCCGCATACCTTGACGCAGGAGTTGACAGAAATGTTCGATCTCATAATTGAAACCGCCGTGGGTGTAGGGCTCGTGGATTTCGATTATACGGCCGTCGAGGTATTGCACGGTGGCACGGAGGGGGTTCCACCAGTTCTCGTGCAGTGTGACGAAGCCACGCGGGGCGGAGAGCAGAGCGTCGCCCTTGCTGAGCAGGTCGAGGCCGGTGTGCAACTGGGCCATGCCGTGCTGGTGCTCGGTCTGAAAGAGGGCAAAGGCGTCCACGCCGGAGGCGGCCAGGCGGCCCATGGCCTGCATCCGCCGCAGGGGGCCCAGCCAGTCCAACGCCAGAAAGGCCTCGTAAGGGCCGATGCCCATGATGCCGCCGCCGCCCAGTTCGGCAAAATGCAGGGGATAGTCGGGGGCCAGGGTAGCGTCGGCGTGGCCGGCGCGAACAAAGCCGATGGGTCCAATGGGGTCGCCGGCCAGATGCTCCCGCAGGCGGCGATAAAGCGGAAAAAAGGGGGGCTTCATGGCCTCCATGAAGAGGCGGCCATAGACGCGCGCGGCGGAGAGCACCTCCGCCAGTTGCCGCTGGTTCAGCGCGGCGGGCTTTTCGCAAAGTACGTGCTTGCCCGCGGCCAGGGCTTGGAGGCAGAGGTTGGCGTGACTATCGGGATGGGTGGCGACGTAGACGGCATCTACTGGCGCGGCCAGCAGAGCCGGCAGCGAGGCACAGAGCCACGGCACGGAAAAGCGCTTGGCGTAGGCTTCGGCGCGGTCCGCGGTACGACCCCAGACAGCGGTTAACTCCGCGCCTTCAACCGCCGCCAGCCCTTGCGCAAAACGGGCCGCTGCCCGGCCGGGTCCGGCGACGCCGAAGCGAATGGTTGCGGGAATGGAAGCGGTCGCGGTCATGGCGTCGACAGGTGCGAAAAGAAAAGATCCAGGAAAAACAGAAATCAAGGGATGAAGAGAGCTGGGAAGTTGGCCAGGCCGGCTCTTTGCGGCGGTGATTGCCAGAAAGAGCCAACCTGGGGGGGCTATTTGGGCTGTGCCGCAATCCACTCTTGCAGTTTTGGCTCCTGCTGGTCGCGCAGTTCGATACAGCCGTCGATGCGCTCGATGGCATGTTTGAGGGCCTTGTCCGAAGCGGGAACCGGGTGTGTGGCAAAGAAATTCTTTACCTCTTCGCGCGCGGCGGTGGAGCAGAAGCTGCCCACCGAAGCGACCAGAATGCCGCCCATTTCGGTGGTCAACTGCGTCTGCACCTTCTCCCAATGGTCGGCGACGAACTTCCAGGCGGCATCGCGGTTGGCGTCGATTTGCAGGGCGATGGCCAGTTCGTAGGCGACATCCTGGTTGCGCACTTTGCCGCTGACGGTGTAGTTCAGGGCGCGTTGCAGCAGTGCGGGGTTCTCGAACTCGACCAGCAGGCGCAGCGCCTTCTCCTGAATCTCGGGATTGGCCGAGGTCTCGAAGGTCTTCTGCAACTGGTCGAAGAGCGCGGTGTCGCCGTTGCGGGCGGCCACCGAGAGCGCGGTCTGGCCGAGCGTGGCGTCGACCGAGCCGGGATCGGCCAGGTACTGGCGGGCGATGCGGTTGGCCTCGGTCAGAATTGCCGCATCCTTGCCATAGTAGCCGAGGGTGCCGAAGAGCTGGGCGCGCCGTTCGCGGGTATTGGGCACATCGCTGGGCGCGGGTGCAGGCAGCTTGGCGTACTCGGGCGCGAAGTTGGCGCGAATCCAAGAAGAAAGCGCAGTCTTCTCTTCGGCGGTGGCGGCGACGCGGCTGTAAATGGCCGCGAAACCGGAGACGGTGCTATCGAGCACGCCGGCATTGGCGTCGCCCTTGACGGCCGCTCCCAGATTCAGAAAGTCGCCCGCGGAGGCCTGATGGGCGCGCACCTGCGCCCATTCGTCGCCCAGCAGGCTGATGCGCTCGGTGGGCGAAAGCTGGCTCTCCACACTGGCCAGAAGCGCCTGGTAAGAAGCGGGCGCATAGGCGCTGCGATAGTAGCCGTTGCCGCCGGCGTTGGCAAAGAAGACGTTCCGCGTCGAAACCCGGAGAGAGGGTGTTGCCGGGGTGAGCACTTCGCACTCCTGGCCCTTGGCAGTTTTGAAGCAGACGGGCAGAGTCCACTTTTGCGCGGGGTCGGGCTGAATGGCGGGGCTGAGGAAGAAGCGCTTCTGGGTTACCGCAACCTGGCCGTTAACGGGTTCGGAAAAGGTCAGCAGCGGCTCGCCGGGCTGTACCACCAGGCTTTCCATGATCTTATCAACAGGTTTGTGGCTATTGGCGGTTTGCGCGCTCCAAAAGTCTTCAGCGGTGGCATTGGCGTAGCTGTGCGCGGCAAGGTAGTTGTGCACACCCTGGCGGAAGGTCTCTTCGCCGAGGTAATTCTCCACCATGTTGAGGACGGCGCCGCCTTTGCCATAGGCGATACCGTCGAACATCTGGTTGATCTCTTCGGGCGTATCGGCCTTGGCGCGGATGGCGCGGGTGGTGGGCTGGGCGTCCAGGTTGAGCGTGTCGTCGATCCCGGCGACGACGACCTGGTCCATCCTCCACTCGGGATAGATCGCGGCCACCGACTTGTTTTCCATCCAGGTGGCGAAGCCCTCGTTGAGCCAGAGATTGTCCCACCACTGCATGGTGACCAGGTCGCCGAACCACTGGTGGGCCATCTCGTGGGCGATGACGATGGCCACGGTCTTTTTGGCGCCCACCGAGGCAGTTTTCTCGTCGAGCAGCAGGTCGGTCTCGCGGTAGGTGATGGCGCCGAAGTTCTCCATGGCCCCGGCCTCGAAGTCGGGCAGGGCGATCAAGTCCAGCTTCTTCAGCGGGTAGGGAATGCCGAAGTAGTGGTTGTAGTAATGGAGCACGCGCTGGGCGACTTCCACGCCATACGGCGTGAGCGCCACCTTGTCGGGTGTGGAGCAGACGCGAATGGCTACGCCGTCGGACGCGCCTTTGGAGCACTGGAAGTCGCCCACCAGGAAGGCCACCAGATAGGTAGACATCTTGGGAGTGGTGGCAAAGCGCAGGGTGTGCTTGCCGGCGACCGGTCCCGGCGTGTCACTGACGATCTCGCCATTGGAGATGGCGGTGTCGTTGCTGTCTATCACCAGGGTTACGTCGTAGGTGGCCTTCATCGCCGGCTCGTCGAAGCTGGGAAAGGCACGGCGGGCGTCGGTGGGCTCGAACTGGCTAACGGCGTAGTTGCGGCGGTCGGTCTTGGACAAATAGAAGCCGCGCAACTCGCCATTGAGAATGCCGGTGTAGGCGATGGAGAGCCTGGCCTTGCCCACGGGCAGTTTCTCGGCAAAGGTGAAGGTGGCTTGCTCCTTTGCCTTGTCCAGGGAGACGGAGGCTGTTTGCTGCTGGCCCGCGGCGGTAACGGAGACGCTCTGGAAGGCGATCTCGGCGGCGTTCAGGGTAATGGTGCTGGTAGGCGCGGCGATCTGCACCTCGATGGTCTCGATGCCGCTAAATGTGGCGGCCTTGAGATCGGGGGTGAGGGCGAGGGTATAGCTCTCCGGGCGGACGGTTTGCGGCAAACGCTGCGCGTGGAGCACGCCAACGGGAGCCAGCACAAGGGAGATGGCGGCGGCGGAAATTGCCAAGGCCGAATGCAAGGGAAGAACAAAAAATCTCATGAAATCCTCAGTTGGTGAAACCCTCATTCCGCTTCCGTATCCTGCTGCTTGGGCAGCAGCGCGTCGAGCAGCAGCAGGCAGGCGCCGGTGACGATGGCCGAGTCGGCGATGTTGAAATCCGGCCAGTGGTAACGGAAGATGTGTACTTCGATGAAGTCCACCACCGAGCCGTAGGCGATGCGGTCATGCACATTGCCCAGGGCGCCGGCAAAGATCAGCGCCAGCGCCACGGTGGTCGCGGTAAAGCGATCGCCGAGATAGATCATGGCCGCCAGCACCGCCAACCCGGCCAGCGAGGAGAAGCCGACCAGCATCCAATGCACCAGGTGGGGGTGCAGCGAGTCGGCAAAGAGCGAGAAGGCCGCGCCGTCGTTGGTCCAGTGGGTGATGCGCAGAATCCCGGGCAGCACCGGAATGGCGCCGCCCAGGCGGATGTGATTGGTGACCCAGACCTTGCTCATGCGGTCCAGGATGATTACCAAAGTTGAAATCAAGAGCAGCCAGGGCAAACGGCGGGGAGCCAGAGAGATCACTTTGCGGCCTCCGTCGCCTGGGGCGGATCGATCTTCATTTCCGTGAGCGCCTCGGCGCAACGTGTGCAGACGTTCTCCCATGTGCCGTAATACGCAACTTCAGGCATGAAGTTCCAGCAGCGGGCGCACTTGGAGCCCGAAGCCGGCAGCGCGGTGACCTTCAACTCCGCGCCCTCCAGCACCGTGACCTTGGAGACGTTGAGAATCTCTTTCAGGCTGACGGCGTAGCGCTGCAAGAGGGCCAGTTGATCGCCGCTGGCGGCGATCTCCAACTCTGCTTCCAGACCCTTGCCGATGGTCTTGGCCTTGCGCGCCTCTTCCAGCACGATCATTGCCTGATCGCGCACCGCGAAGATTTTTTTCCACTCTTCGACCAACTCCGTTGGGTCTTGGGAAAAAACCTCCTCGGGTTTGGGGAAGCGGGCCAGATGCACACTCTTTTCGCGGCCCTCGACGGCGGGCAGGTATTCCCAAACCTCGTCGGTGGTGAAGCTGAGGATGGGAGCGAGCAGCCGCACCAGGGCTTCGCTGATCTGCCACAGCACGGTCTGTGCGGAGCGGCGCGCCTGGCTGGTGGGCGCAAAGGTGTACATGCGGTCCTTGAGCACGTCCAGATAGAAGGAACTCAGGTCGACGATGGCGAACTCGTTCACCGCCTGGTAGACGCGATGGAACTCGAAGCCCTCGTACCAGGCGAGAATCTTCTCCGTCAGGTCGCGGCTACGGGCCAGCATATAGCGGTCTAGCGGTAGAAGCTCGGCTTCGGCGACGCGATCGCGCACAGGATCGAAGCCGTGCAGATTGCCAAGCAAAAAGCGGAAGGTGTTGCGCAGCTTGCGGTAAAGCTCGGCGCAGCGGGCCATGAGGTTTTCGCTGGCCGCCATGTCTTCGCGGAAATCAACGGAAGCTACCCACAAGCGGACGATCTCGGCGCCCATGCGGTTGGCAATGTCGACGGGATCGACGCCGTTGCCCAGCGATTTAGACATCGCCCGGCCTTGCTCGTCCAGCGTCCAACCGGCAGTCGTTACATGCGAGTAGGGCGCGCGGCCGCGCAGCGCGACCGAAGTCAGCAGGGAAGAGTGGAACCAGCCACGATGCTGGTCGCCGCCCTCCAGATAGAGGACTTTCGTCTTGCCGCCTTGCTGAAAGTCCCGGTAGGCGGCTTTGAGTTCGCGGTCGCTCTCGGCCACGGCGAACCAACTGGTGCCGGAGTCGAACCACACGTCCAAAATATCGGTTTCCTTGCGAAAGCCCTGGCCGAGCGGGCGGAGTTCTCCGCACGTTTTGCAAACGGTATTGTCTGGTAGCAGAGCCTCAACTGGCGTGGTGTGCCAGGCTTCGGCGCCCTGCTGCTCGAAGAGTTCGACAATCTTGCGGTTGAGCGCCGCGTCCTCGATAGGCTTATGGCACTTTTCGCACATGAAGACGGCGATGGGCACACCCCAGATGCGCTGGCGGCTGATGCACCAGTCGGGGCGGGTGGCGATCATGTTGGTGATGCGCTCCTTGCCCCAGAGGGGATCCCAGACCACCTTGTCGATCTCTTCGATGGCCAACTGACGAAAGGTTTTTTCTTCGCCCTGCGCGTCTTTCACCGGTGTTTCGAGATTGATGAACCACTGTTCCGTGGCGCGATAGATCACTGGCTTGTGGCAACGCCAGCAGTGCGGGTAGGAGTGGTTCAAGTCTTCGCTGTGCAGCAGCGCACCCCGCTCTTCGAGCATGGCGATGACTATGGGGTTGGCGGCGAAGACTTTTTTGCCCTCGAAAGCCGGGGGAGCAGCGTGGTCCCAGGCGCTCTCGTCCACATGGACGTGGCCACCGGCGTCGACGCGGCAGGTGGGATCGATGTCGTAGCGCTGGCCGGTGTAGAAGTCGTCGGCGCCATGCGCGGGAGCGGTGTGCACCGCGCCGGTGCCGGTGTCGGCGGTGACGTAGGTGGCGTTGACGCCCAGGATGGAGCGATCAAGGAAGGGATGCTGGAAGGTGGTGTGCTCCAGCGCGCTGCCCTTGAATCGACCCAATTCCACGGTCTCGCCCAGCTTGCAGGCGGCGGTTACCGCGGCGGCCAGTTCGGCGGCGACGATGTAGACCACGGCTTCGCCTTCCGTCTTTGCACACGGCGAAGAGGGCGTGCAGGGGGTGGGATTGGCTTCCAGGGCTACGTATTCGAAGTCGGGATGGAAGGCCACCGCCATGGACGCGGGCAGGGTCCATGGCGTGGTGGTCCAGATGATCGTATAGACCTCGCGGCCGGCCAGTTGCGGGGCCAGAGCCTCGGGGGCGGAGGTCAGCTTATAGCGCACATAGACCGAGGGGCTGGTGTGCTGGTCGTACTCGACCTCGGCCTCGGCCAGGGCGGTGCGGTCGTGGATGCACCAGTAGACCGGCTTCAGGCCACGATAGACGAAGCCTTTTTCAAGGAATCCATAAAAGGCTTCGAGGGTGCGCGCCTCGTAGTCCCGCGCCATGGTGCGGTAGGGGTCGTTCCAGCGGCCGAAACAACCGATGCGCTCGAACTGCGAGGTTTGCAGATCGATGTACTTCTGCGCATAGGCGCGGCAGGCGTCCAGGACGGCGGGGGCGGGCATCTCCAGCTTTTTGCGGCCCAGATGCTCGTCCACCTTGATCTCAATGGGCAGGCCGTGGCAATCGAAGCCCGGTACGTAGGGGGCGTCGTAGCCAGCCATGGTCTTGGACTTTACCGCGAAATCTTTCAGTCCTTTGTTGAGGGCGTGGCCCAGATGGATAGGCCCATTGGCGTAGGGCGGGCCGTCGTGCAGAAGGTAGGTGCCCTTCTCCTGGTTGGGCGCGGCCTTGCGCAACTCGTCGTAGAGCCCCAGCGCCTTCCAGTGGGCCAGGCGAAGCGGTTCATTCTGCGGCAGATTGGCCTTCATGGGGAAGGCGGTCTGGGGCAAGGTAAGGGTCGCCTTCAACTCCGGCGCTGAGGACATTTGCTCTCCCTGGGACAATACGGAATTCTTCACCTCTCAGTGTAAATGGCCGGAGAAGATTTTTCCTGGGTAACCACCAGGCGGTGCGTCCGTCTATTGATTATGGGAGTGCCGCACCAAGAAAAATATGGAAGTTGGGAGTGTGCGACCCCTGGGACAAGACAGAAGCGAGGGCTTTCCAGCATAATGGATCGATGGTCCGGAGAGGCGAAAGCGCTCGCTCCCGGGCCCGCACAGCACCGCGAGGGATGGGAACCAGAGCCGATCGTCTTGCGCCGGAGCACCCCAGAGGGAGCGGCGGCATGATTGAGTACGAAGAGGTTCGCGATTCTTTGACGGGCTTGAAGGGGCAGCAGGGCCAGCAGCGAAATATGGCAAACGACCTTTTTCTCCAGTCCGATCAGGAATCCCAAGCCGCGGCGACCAGCAGCGGCCACGAACTCGATGCATTGCTGGGCAAGGCTTTTGAAGAAAAGTCCATCTTTGTCGATCTCTTCGAGAGCATCCGCGACATATTCTTCCCCGTCAAGCTGCCGCCGCTGGAACTGACCTCCAAGCCAATCCCGGTGCCGGATCGCATGAAGGTGCGGGCCAATCCCTGGGCGGTTGGCACCTCCATCGTGGTCAACGGCTCGATTGTGGCGTTGTTGCTGTTTCTGGGCATCAAACACTACATCGATCCCAAGAAGAACGACGTGGTGGTCAATCATATCGAGGTGACGGAGTTTATTCCGCCCAAGGCGGCCCAGAACATCGGCGGCGGCGGCGGTCAGGGTAACCATCAGGAAGAGACGCCCAAAGGCCATCTGCCCAAGATCGAGCCAGTGCATCCTCCGGTGATTCAAAAGAACATCGTCGCGCCGGAGCCGACCATCGATATTCAGAAGGATCTGATCATTCCCGACGATCCCAAGCTGCCCAATATCGGCTTGCACAACTCGCCCAACGTGAAATTTTCCGCGGGCGGATACGGCTCGGGTGGGGGCATTGGTTCCGGCCATGGCGCCGGTGTGGGCCCCGGTGAAGGCGCCAACATCGGCGGCGGACTGTATAAAGTCGGTGGTGCTGTCTCCGAGCCCAAGCTGATCTTTGCGCCGGAGGCGGAGTTCAGCGACGAAGCCCGTCGCGCCAAGTATCAGGGCATCGTGGTGGTGCAGGTGATTGTCGACGCGCAGGGAAATCCGCAGAATCCCAGGGTGGTGCGTCCGCTGGGTATGGGCCTGGACGAAAAGGCCCTGGAAGCCATCAAGAAATACCGCTTCAAGCCCTCCATGAAGGACGGCAAGACCCCGGTTCCGGTGCTGATCGCCATTAGCATCGACTTCCACCTGTATTGAGTTTCATTTGTCTGTTTCGGATGGGCGGGGCGCAATGGCGCTCCGCCTTTTTCGGTTTGGATCGCTGATTGTTTGTATCGAGAGATGGGAAGCCGGCCTGCACGCAGCGAATGCACCGCTACGGTGGCGAGCGTCAAAGACCTTTGGTCAAAAAGGACGGATGTGAGCGTCGCCGCGGAGAGGCGCGAACCGTCCGCTTGAGACGCACTGCGCTCAGCATTAAAGATAGAAGGAGAGAAATAAGATTGGCCGGTTGAGCAGCCATTGGATAGGACAGGTTTTTAGAGGAGAAAAATAGCGAGGAGTTCAAGCCGTCGGGGGAGGGAAGAACTCACGGCTACTAACGGTCTATGCCGTTATTGATGGTGAAACATGAAACACACAAGAGTGAGGAAGGAATGGTGCGCCCGGAAGGATTCGAACCTCCGGCCTACTGATTCGTAGTCAGTCGCTCTATCCAGCTGAGCTACGGGCGCATGTCATTGGCCCCCAGTGGAACCAAAGAAAGAATATCAAGGATCGCGGGGTTGCGCAATCCCTGCGCGGCGAAGACTGGCCGTGCAACTCAGACGGCAGGGGTTGCGGCGGGCTCGGGGGTGGGCGCGGGCGCTACCAGCGGCATCTCCTTAACGATCTCCAGGCCGGCCTGGCGCAGCAGGCGGGAGACGGCGGCGGCGGTCAGACGGGTGGCATCGTATTCGATGCGCAGCAGGTGCGAGGCGCGGTCGAAGCAGAGGCGGCGAATCCCGTAGACCTCGCGGGTGTTGGCCAGCGCGCGGGTCACTGCTTGCGTGGGTTGTGCGGCATAGCGAAAGAGAATCTCCACGGTCGTCATAAGGGAATCATACCAAGCGCGGGGAAGTGCGGTAATGCCTTTTCGCATGGCAGCGGAGAACAGCGTTTGCCTGGCATCGATCTCCGATTCACGGCACTACAGCGTCTTCAGGTAGCTGCGCACCTCGGCGCTGGACCAGTCCTGGGAGCCGACGAACTTGCGCCGGATGACCCCCTGGCGGTCGATCACGTAGGTCTCCGGCCACATGTCGGTGTGAAAGAGCTTGGCGGCGCTCTTGGCCGGGTCGCGCACGGTGATCAGGTCGATGTGGCGGCGGGCAACGAAGCGCGTATAAGCCTCCGGGTCTTCGTCGATGCTGACGGCTACGATGGCCAGATTGGGCTGGTCGTGGTGCAGGTCGAGCAGCGAGGGCATCTCGGCCACGCAGGGGCCGCACCAGGTGGCCCAGAAGTTCAACACCACCACGCGGCCGCGGTAGTTGGCCAGATGGACGGTCGAGGCGCCGTCGGAGACGGTGAAGTCCGGGGCCGGCTTGCCCACCTGGGAGGGGTGCAAACCGCGATTGCATCCCGGCGCAGTGGCCAGGGTGAGCGTCAGGGCGAGGAAAAGTAAGCGGCGCGAGAACACATACTTATAATACGGATCGATGGAGCCGCAGCGAACGGGTGGACCGAAATGGAGAACGAAAGTGCACAGTCAGCAGGCGCTACCGGCGCCGGAAGCTTCAAACCGGTGTTGGGGTTGGCCGCGGAGGGCGGGGACGCGGCCGGGGAGCGCTGGGCCTGGGCGGCGGGCACGGTTTACGAGCAGCCGGAGCCGGAGGCGCTGCTCGAATTGACGGTAATCGTTGCGGCGCGCAACGAGGCGGTGTGCCTGGGAGCCTGCCTGGAATCGCTGATCGGGCAGTCGGAGGAGGTTTTTGAGCTGGGCCGGGATTGGGAGCTGATCGTAGTGGACGACCACTCCAGCGACCAGACAGCGGCCATCGCTCAAAGCTTCGCTGGGGTGACGGCGATCGCGGCCGGCAAGCTGGAAAGAGGCTGGACGGGCAAGAACAACGCCCTGTGGACTGCGGCCAAACGTGCTCACGGCCGCTGGCTGCTCTTCACCGACGCGGATACCCTGCATGAGCCGGGTAATCTGCGCCGCGCCATCCACGAGGCGCAGAAGCACAAGGTGGGCATGTTGAGCTATTCGCCGCGACAGTTGACCGCCGGGTGGATGCAGCGCGCGCTCATGCCGCTGGTCTATTGCGAATTGGCGCTGGCCTATCCACCGGCCAGGGTCAACGATCCACAGACCCGCATCGCCGCGGCCAACGGCCAATTTCTTCTCGTCGAGCGCGAGGCCTACCGGCGCATCGGCGGCCACGCCGCTGTGGCGGACAAGGTGCTGGAAGATGTGGAATTGGCGGTGCTGGCCAAGCGCCGCCACCTGGGGCTGCGCTTCCGCTACGCCGAAGACGCCGTCTCCACTCGCATGTACCGGAGCACCGCATCCATGATCGAAGGCTGGAGCAAGAACCTGGCCCTGCTCTTCGACAATGCGCTGGCGCTGGCGGCGTGGCGGGCCATCGATTTCTTTCTTCTCTTGGGATTGCCCTTGTTGACGGTTGGGCTGTGGAATGCCCACCTGATGGCGCACTCCCTGCAATGGCTGGGCGCGGGCTGGATTCTGGCCCTGCTCTGGCTGCGCACCTTGGTGCGCTTCTACAACCGCGTGGCCAAGTCCAACTTTCCTTTGCTGGACTGCATTCTGACCCCCTTGGGCCTGCCGCTGTTTTCCTTTCTGCTTTACCGCAGCTGGTTCCAGTGCAAAGTGGTGAAGCGGGTAAGCTGGAAAGGAAGAAGCTACACGGCCTGACGATCCTGATGGCGCCAGAGAGCGTGATTCTCATTGCCATGTTGAAAAGGGACAAGATACTGCGGAGGTGAGAATGGACAACAAAAGGTACGCACAATCAGGCATTGGTTTTGGGAGCGCCTTTGCCCTCGTGATCTCCTGGACAAAGTGGCATTCCTTCTGGTGGGCGCTGCTGCACGGGATTCTGGGCTGGATCTACGTTTTTTATTATTTCGTCATCAAGCACTACTGAACGGAGATGCGACTGAACCGAATTCGTGGCGCGCCGCATCTCTTTGATAGAGGGCAGAGAATGATCTATCTGACACGGCGGGCGACGTTTTCTGCGGCGCACTACTATTGGAACGAGGCGTGGAGCGAGGAAAGGAACGAAAAAGTCTTCGGACGCTGCGCCAATCGCAACGGCCATGGCCACAACTACACGCTGGAAGTCACGGTTGCCGGCGAGCCGGACCCGGTGACCGGGTTTGTTGTCGATCTGAAGTGGCTGAGGGATCTGATCGAGCAGGAGGTGCTGGAGGCCTGGGACCATCGCCATCTGAACCTGGAGACGGCGGAGTTCGCCCAGACCATCCCCACCACCGAGAACATTGCTATTGCCGCCTGGGGGCGTCTGGAACAGGGCATCACCGGCCCAGCGCGCTTGAGTCGGGTACGGGTCTATGAGACGCCGGAGATTTTTGCCGAATATCGGGGTGAAGCGTGAGAGCGTACTTTGGCCGGCGCTATACGCTCAGCGCCAGCCACCGCTTGCACGCCGACAGCCTCTCGGCTGAGCAAAACCGCGCGGTTTATGGCAAGTGCAACAACCTGCACGGCCATGGGCACAATTATTTCGTCGAGGTAGTGGTGGCTGGTAAGGTTCATCCCGAGACTGGCATGGTGATGAATCTGGTGGACTTGGACGCAGCGGTGCAAGCCCGGGTGGTGGACCGGTTCGACCATTGCAACCTCAATCTGGATCCGCTGTTTGTGAATCTTGTCCCGACGACGGAGAATCTCTGTAAGGCAGTCTATCGACTACTGCAAGAGGTGCTGCCGGCGGGGCTGCTCGAACGGGTACGCGTCGAGGAGACGGAAAACAACTTCTTCGAGTGCTCGGGCGAGTGAGATGCAGCGCGGACGACGAGTAGACGCAGATCCTTCGCTGCACTCAGGATGACAATAAGTAGTGATGAAGTAACACGCCCTTTTCCCCAGGGCGGGAGGAAGAGTATGGCGCAGCCGATTGCAGTGACCAAAAGCGTTCGCCGGGCGGTGGAACTGGAGGAGGGCCTGAACGGCTACTCCACCCAGGAGATCTACCGCGAACTGTTGGGCCGCCTGGGCGAAGACCCCAGCCGCGATGGTCTGCTGGCCACCCCTGGCAGGGTGGAGAAGTCCATGGCCTTTTTGACTAAGGGCTACGACGAGAACCCCACCAAGATCCTGCGTGGCGCGCTCTTCGAGGTGGACTACGACGAGATGGTCATCGTCAAGGACATCGAGATGTTCTCGCTCTGTGAGCACCACATGCTGCCCTTCTTTGGCAAGGTGCATGTGGCCTACATTCCCAACGGCAAGGTGATTGGGCTGAGCAAGATTCCCCGTCTGGTCGAGGTCTTCGCACGCCGTCTGCAAGTGCAAGAGAGGCTGACCCGGCAGATCGCCGACACCATCCAGGAGGCCATCTCTCCGCAGGGCGTGGGTGTGGTCATCGAAGCCCGCCACCTGTGCATGATGATGAGGGGTATCGAGAAGCAGCACTCATCTACGGTCACTTCGGCCATGGTGGGCTGCTTCCGGCAGAAGGAAACGCGCGCCGAGTTCCTGGCGCTGGTCCACCAGCAGAGCAACAGCGGCCTCTGACCCGGCTTTCCTGCAGGTGCTCCCCGTTGAAAGTCGATCCTGTGAAGTACAAAAGCAGTTCCTTCGACTCCGCTGCGCTCCGCTCAGGATGACGATTTTGCGGGGAGACAAACACCGACTTTCATGGCTGAGCGTGGCCCGGAGTGCCATGACCACTCCCTTCCACTAGAATCGTTAAGTGAACGGGCTTCTTATCGTCGACAAACCGGGCGGCATGACCAGCCATGACGTGGTGGGCAGGCTGCGCAAAATCACCGGCGAGCGCTCCATTGGCCATCTGGGGACGCTGGACCCCATGGCCACCGGCGTTTTGCCGCTGGTACTGGGTAAATTTACCCGATTGGCACAATATTTCTCCGCGGCGGAAAAGAGCTACACCGGGACCATCCGTCTGGGCTTTGCCACTGACACCTACGACGCCGAGGGCCAGCCCTCCGGGCCTGACACTTGGCCGGATGTTTCTGGCGCTCTTTCTCTGGAACGTGTGCGGGCTGCAGCCAGCCGCTTTCATGGCGTGATGGAGCAGATGCCGCCCGCCTTCAGCGCCAAGAAGATCGGCGGCAAGGCTGCCTACCAACTGGCCCGCGAAGGCAAGCCGGTGGAGTTGAAGACTGCCAGGGTGGATATTTCGGAGTTCGAGATTCTCTCTTTGGAAGGAGCCGAGGCGGACTTCCGCATGAGCATCAGCGCCGGCGGTTATGTGCGTTCGGTGGCCCACGAGTTGGGCCAGGATCTGAGCTGTGGAGCGCATCTGAGCAGCCTGCGCCGCACCCAGGCCGGGGTCTTTACGCTTGATGGTGCGCATACTCTGGATGAACTGGCTCCGTTGGCTGGCAATGTCGAGGCTCTGGAAACGCTCTGCATTCACCCCCGCTTGCTGCTGCCGGAGATGCCCTCGGTCACCGCCGACCCCGTGGTTCTGGGCCGCTTGCGGAACGGGGCCCAAGGCAATCTGCCGGAGTTTTCTCAGGCACCGCTGGTCAAGGTCTTTGCCAGCCAACGCGATCTGGTGGGCATTGCCAAACGCGTGGCGGGAACGCTTTTTCAGCCGGTGGCGGTGCTGGGATAGGGAACAGGAAACAGAGAATAAGGATCAGGGCAAAAGGGGCGAACCATCGAGGTTCGCCCTTTTTGTACCGTTTTGGCAATTTGAATCATCGAGGTAAAAGGAGCTTGAGATAGCGACCAGAATGGGATCATCCTCGCCTGATCCCTGATCCCTGATCCCTGATCCCTTCCGCAGCAAAGGCAGTAGCGCGCCCAGCAGCGTCCGCGCCACGATCTCAGCACCTTTGGCTGTGGGATGAATGCCGTCCGGCTGGATGGTTCCCGGCACATGGATCAGATCCTTGTAGATCATGGGGACAAAGGCCACGTGGTGTTTGGCGGCCAGGTTGCGATAGACCTGTTCGAATTGGCGGATGTACTCGCCGCCATAGTTGGGCGGCAGGGTGATGCCGGCCAGTAGCACCTTCACATGTGCCGCCTCCAGCGCCGTCAACACCTGATCGAGGTTGCGCCGGGTCAGTTCCAGAGGCAGGCCACGCAGGCCGTCGTTGCCGCCGAACTCCACAATGGCCACCTCGGGGCGCAGGCGCAGGACGGAGTGCAGATCGGCGACCGCATCCTTGCTGGTGGCCCCGCTGGTCCCCTGGTTGACTACTTTGTAGTGGTAGGCGCGGCTGTCCAGATCGCGCTGCAGCGCGTCAGGGTAGGATTGTCCTGGCTGGAGTCCGTAGCCGGCGGTGATGCTGTCGCCAAAGCAGACCAGTAGTGGCTGGTCGGCGGCGCGCAGCGGGGTGGGCAGCAGAACTGCGGCCATGAGCATAGCCAACGAGAGCAGCGAAACTATCCGGGCGCGGCGAGCGTACATGGAAGAAGTGTAATTGCAGGGAACAAGGGAACAAGGGAACAGGGACTAACCGTTTTGGGGTTCGGGAGGGGGTTTGCGTGATTGAGGTGCGGAATCTGCGCCGGTGGATACAGAATGGCGCGCGGCGCGTGGAGATTCTCAAGGGAATCTCGCTGACCATCCCGGCGGGGCAGTTCGTAGCCATCGTGGGCGCCAGCGGTAGCGGCAAAAGTACGTTGCTGGGCCTGCTGGCTGGCCTGGATACGCCCAGCGAGGGCGAGATCTTCCTCGACGGGGTTCCCATCCACAATCTGGTTGAATCCGAACTGGCCGCGGTGCGGGGCAGCAAGATCGGCTTCGTCTTCCAGTCCTACCAATTGATTCAGACCCTGACGGCGTTGGAGAACGTGCTCTTGCCCTACGAGTTGAATCTGCCCGGCAGCGGGTTGAAGCAGGCGCGCAAATTGCTCGACGAGGTTGGGCTGGGGGAGCGCATGGAGCATTACCCGGTGCAACTCAGCGGCGGCGAACAGCAGAGAGTAGCGCTGGCGCGGGCCTTTGTGGTCGAGCCGCCTATCGTCATGGCCGACGAGCCCACCGGCAATCTTGACTCCGCCAATGGACGGCATGTGCTGGATCTGCTTTTGGATCGCAATCGCCGCGCTGGTACCACGCTGGTGCTGGTCACCCACGATCCCGAGTTGGCCAGCCGCGCCGACCGCCGCATCGTGCTCAAGGACGGGCTGGTGGTGGAAGATACGCTGCCCTACTCCGGCGGGTTGGATGAAGCAAAGACACATGTCTCCGGGGCTGAAGCCCCTATCGATTCTGTTTACCTTATGCGGGGATTGAAACCCCCACCTCCCTCAGAATCGTGCTTTTCCTGCTCCAATGAACCCGTGGCACATAGGGAGAATCATGGCTAAGCGGGCGCTGAGCTGGCGACGGGCGGCGGCCATCGGCTGGCGCGATCTGAAGTCCGCGCCGGGCAAATTCGGCTTTGTGGTGCTCTCGGTGGCTGTGGGCGTGGCGGCGCTGGTGGGGGTGCGCGGATTCAGCGAGAGCTTCCGGCGTACGCTGACTGTCGAAGCCCGGGCGTTGATGGCTGGCGATTTGAGCGCGCGGCTCTTCCGTCTGCCCACGGCCGCGGAGTCGGCTGAAATCTCCGCGCTGGCGGGGCAGGGGATTCGCAGTACCTGGACCACAGAGACCCTCTCCATGGCTTCGGTTCCTCCCGATCCGGTGCCGCTGCTGGTTTCATTGAAGGCCGTCGACCCCAGCGAGTACCCCTATTACGGTACCGCCGAACTGGAGCCGGCGATGAGCCTGCGCCAGGCCTTGGATGGCGATTCCGCCGTCGTGGCCGAAGAACTCCTCATCCGCCTCAATGCCCATGTGGGCCAGACGCTGCGCATGGGCGGCATCGACTTTCGCATTGCCGCGGTGCTCAAACAGGAGCCGGACCGCATCACGGCAGGCGCGGGCATCGGTCCAAGAGTGATGATCTCACGGGCTTCCCTGGAGAAGACCGGGCTGGTGACAGCCGGCAGCCGCTCCAGCCATCGGCTCAGGATGCAGCTGCCATCCGGGATGGAGGCGCTGACGGTGCGCAAGCAGGTGGAGTCGATTCTGCCCGACGCGCTGGTGATGGATTATCGCGAGGGCAATCCCGGACTGACCCAGGGGATGGACAACGCCACCGCCATTCTCAGTTTGATTTGCCTGGTGGCTATGGTGCTGGGGGCCATCGGCGTGGCCATGGCCATGCATGCCCATCTGGAACAACGCATGGATATGCTGGCCATATTGAAGGCCATTGGTGCGAGTTCGGGCGATCTGCTGCGCATCTTCCTGTTGCAGACGCTGGGGCTGGGCCTGGCCGGGGGATTGCTGGGCGTGGTTGCCGGGCTGGCGCTTATGGAAGCCCTGCCGGCGGTCTTCGGCACACTGCTGCCGGTTCATGCCGTACTGGGCTTTCCCTGGCGTTCGATTGTGGCCGGTCTGGGGACGGGCTTGCTTACCACTTTGCTCTTTTGCCTGCCGCCGCTGCTTGACGTGCGCACGGTGCGGCCGGTGCTGGTTTTGCGCAGGCTGGTCGAGCCGGGGCCGGAGGGTCTGCGCGGCTGGCTGGCGCGCTGGTGGGCGCGGCGGCTGCAACTGCTGCTGGCGGCGCTGGTGGTGGCGGCGCTGGGCGGCATTGCCTGGGCGCTCTCTGATTCTCCTTTGGTGGGCGGATCCTTTGCTTTCTTTTTTTCCGCCGCGCTGGCGGTGCTGCTGACCATGGCCGCCGTGGCGCTTTGGTCGCTGCGCTTTCTGCTGGATCGGGTCCGTTTGCATCTGCCGTCGTCGCTGCGTCATGGGCTGGCCAACCTTTATCGGCCGGGCAACCAGTCGGCGGCGGTGATGGCGGCGCTGGGGACCGGGGTGATGCTGATCCTGGCGGTCTTCCTCATGCAGTCGGCGCTGCTCCGGGATCTGCGCGAGACAGCTTCGCCCAAGCTGCCCAACCTCTTCCTCATCGACGTGAGCACGGACGAGGCGGATGGGGTGAAGGCGTTCTTCCAGAAGCAGCCCGGCGTCAGCCAAGCGCTGGACCTGATGCCGGTGGTGCGCGGCAAGGTGGTCTCTATCGACGGTCTGAGCACCGCGCAGTTGAAAGACCGGCACTTTCCTCCGCGTTTGCTGGAGAATGCCGAACTGAGTTGGGCCGATACGCCCCCCGCTGGAGACAAGATCGCCCAGGGCCGCTGGTGGAGCGACGCCAACGCCAGCCAACTGGCCGTCAGCCAGAGTTTGGCCGAGCGTGTTCATCTGGGCGTGGGCTCCACGGTGGAGATGGAGATCGGCGAAGTCCCCCGGACTCTTCGCGTTGCGGCCATTTATCGACAGGATGGGCAGCACCTGGGCGCGCGCGTCGAGTTCCTGCTGCCTTCCGGCCTGCTCAAGGAAGAGCCCGCCAACTGGTACGGCGGGGCGCACGTCGATCCCCGCCAGGTGGCCGCGCTGGAGCGCTCTCTCTTTGCCGCCTATCCGACGGTAACGGTCATCAATCTGGCGGAAATGCTCGAGCGCATCGCCACCATGGTGGACCAAATCACCTTTGTAGTGCGATTTCTGGCGGGATTCTCGATCTTTGCCGGGCTGACCATTCTTGCCTCCAGCATCGCCAGCACTCGCTTCCGCAGGATGCGCGAGGCGGTGGTGTTGAAGACTCTGGGCGCCACCAGGATGCGCATTGTGCGCACTTTCAGCGTGGAGTTCGGCGTGCTGGGACTGCTGGCCGGGGTGATCGGCGTGGTCTTCGCCAATCTACTCACTCGCTCGATCCTGCTCTCGCCCAAGGTCGGCGTAGCCTTCCACTTCGACTGGATCGCTACGCTGCTGGCGCTGCTAGGAACGGCGGTTCTGGCCACGGCCACCGGCTGGATCGCCAGCTACCGGATTTTGGGTTTGCGGCCACTGGAAGTGCTGAGAGACGAGTGAGAGACAGCAGACAGCTAACAGCAGACAGTTGACAGTTGCTTGCGCCTGAATCGAACTGTCAACTGTTAGCTGTCTGCTGTTGACCGTTCTTACACTCCGATCACGTCGCAGAGTTCTTTGACGGAGGCGGCGCTGCGCTTGAGGGCGGCGGATTCCTCGTCGGTGAGGCGGATCTCCATGATCTGTTCGATGCCGTTGGCGCCCAGCTTGCAGGGTACGCCGACGTAGTAGCCATCAATGCCGAATTCGCCTTGCAGGAAGGCGGCACAGGGCAGAATCTTCTTTTTGTCCTTGAGAATAGCCTCGGCCATCTCCACCGCGCCGGCGGAAGGGGCATAGTAGGCGCTGCCGGTCTTGAGGTGCTTCACAATCTCGGCGCCGCCGTCGCGGGTGCGCTGCACGATGGCGTCGATGCGCTCCTGGGAGAGCAGTTCGGTGATGGGAATGCCGGCAACGGTGGTATAGCGGACCAGCGGGACCATGGTGTCGCCGTGGCCGCCCAGCACCATGCAGCTCATGTTATTTACGCTGACATTCAATTCCGCCGAGAGGAAGGCCTTGAACCGGCCGGAATCGAGAATGCCGGCCATGCCGATCACCCGCTCGCGGTTGAAGCCGGAGAGCCGGTAGGCGGCCTGCACCATGGCGTCCAGAGGGTTGGAGACGACGATCAGAATCGACTCGGGCGAGTAGGCGACCACCTGGCCCACCACGTCGGACATGATCTTGAAATTGGTGTGCAGCAGGTCGTCGCGGCTCATGCCCGGCTTGCGGGGCAGGCCGGCGGTGATAATTACGATGTCGCTGTTGGCGGTGGCGGCGTAGTCGTTGGAACCGACGATGTGCACGTCGGAACGTTCGATGGGCTGGGCCTGGCTGAGATCCAGAGCCTTGCCTTGCGGCACGCCCTCAACCACGTCGACCAGGACGACATTGGCCAGTTCCTTGGCCATGATCCAGTGTGCGGCGGTGGCACCAACATTGCCGGCGCCGATGATGCTGATCTTCTTGCGCATGTTTGATCTCCTCGGGGAAGCGATGAAACAGCTCACAGCTTACAGCGAACAGCGGACAGTTGTCCTACAGGACGGTGAGCTGTCAACGGTGAGTTGTCCGCTGTTGTTAGCTGTTCGCGTTCAAGTTGCCGATGATCCGCGTGGCAAATTCGCTGGTGCCGACTTTGGTCGCTCCGGCGGTCTGGCGCTCGAAGTCATAGGTGACGAACTTCTGCAGGATGGTCTTCTCCAGAGCCTGCTCGATGGAGCGCGCAGCTTCCTTCCAGCCGATCAGTTCTAGCAGCATCACGCCAGACAAGATCACCGAGCCGGGATTGATGACGTCCTTGTCGGCATACTTGGGGGCGGTGCCGTGGGTGGCCTCGAAGACCGCGTAGCCGTCGCCGATGTTGGCACCGGGAGCGATGCCCAACCCGCCCACCTGGGCCGCGGCGGCGTCGGAGATGTAGTCGCCGTTGAGGTTGGTGGTGGCCAGCACCGAATAGTCTTCGGGACGCAGGATGATCTGCTGAAAGATGGAGTCGGCGATGCGGTCATTGATGAGCAGCTTCGACTTCCAGGCGCCGTTGCCGTGGCTCTGGCCGATGGCGTCAAGAACGCTCTTCACTTCCGCCGCCACCGCGTCTTGATAGGTCTGATTGGCCATATCCAAACCAGGTTCAATCAAGGCGGCATTCTCGGCGGCGGTGAGGTTGGGGTTGGCCTCTAGGTTGCCCAGAATCCAGCTCTCCCGCTCGGTGACGATCTGCTGGCGGAACTCCTCGATTGCCACCTCGTAGCCCCATTCGCGGAAGGCGCCCTCGGTGAACTTCTGGATGTTGCCCTTGTGCACCAGGGTGACGGTCTTGCGTTCGTTCTCCAGAGCGAAGCGGATGGCGGCGCGCACCAGCCGCTTGCTGCCAAAAATAGAGATGGGCTTGATGCCCATGCCGGAATCCAGACGAACTTTCTTCTTGGTCTTGGCGAGGAGATCGTCGTTGAGGAAGGCGAGCAGGCGGGCCGCATCCTCCGAGCCTTGCTTGAATTCGATGCCGGCGTAGACGTCCTCAGTGTTTTCGCGGAAGATGACGATGTTCAGCCGCTCCGGGTACTTCACTGGGCTGGGAACGCCCTGGTAATACTTGACCGGGCGGACGCAGGTGTAGAGATCCAGGGTCTGGCGCAAGGCCACATTGAGGGAGCGAATGCCGCCGCCTACCGGGGTGGTCAACGGTCCCTTGATGGAGACTCGCAAGTCGCGGGCCGCGGCCACCGAATCCTCCGGCAGCCAACTGCCGAATTGCCGAAAAGCCTTCTCGCCGGCAAAGATCTCGAACCAGCGAATGGCGCGCTTGCCGCCATAGGCCTTTTCGACTGCGGCATCGAAGACTCGCTGCGCGGCCTTCCAGATGTCGCGGCCGGTACCGTCGCCTTCGATGTAGGGAACGATGGGGTTGTCGGGGACGAGGTACTTTCCGTCCTTATACTTGATCGGCTGGCCGTCTTGGGGAAGTTCCAGCCCGTTATAGTTGCTTTGCATTGCGAAGAGTGACCTCGTTTTCCTGGGATGTCACCGTGAGGCTACCACCCTGGATTTACGAGGCGCAATGGAGAACCGCGGCGGGGGCACAGGGAGAGCGATAGAGCGGGGAATTTCCCAGCTTAGATGTCGAAAACGGCCTGGGGCGCAAACTGACGTAGGGCGGCGAGAAAGCCGGCGGGGTCGGCGGGGTCGGCGACGATGCATCCGCTGGAGGAAAACGGCGCCGGATGAGCGTAAATCACGGCCAGCGTCTCAGCTTTAGGCCTCCATCTCCCCACCTGACGGACTTCTTCCCAGGGAACGTCCTTGATGCGCCAAAAACGGCGTTCCCGCAAACCGTCGGGGTTGCACTCCCAATAAATAAACGATTTGTCCAGAATGGTTTGTAAAGCGGAGAGGGGCAACACGATGATCCACCACTGTGACGTTGCAGAGAAGTGCGGGATAAACGCAAACCGAAGCAAACAAAGAAGCCCCAAAACCAACTTGGCCTTGTCGAGCAAGCGAATTTCTTGCCGGAATCGCATCGCGGAAGTATAGCGCAGGAATGGGGTTAATACTAGAACTCCACAAGCTTTGGTTTGCGAAGAACGGGAGAAGGCCCGAGGCTAAAGGGTTAGGAGATCTCCCGGTTCTGCCGGGGTGGCAGTAGCAGTTTGACATTTACGGGAGTCCATCCAAGAAACTCCTTGCGTGAGCCGACCAAAGCACACGCAAAGGAATACTGGATGGACCAATTGGAGAGTCTAAGCCACTCGGTATGGGAGTGCAAATACCCCGTGGCATTTATCCCGAAGTGCCGCCGCAAGGTGCTTTATGAAAGCCTTCGGCAGCATTGGGGCGAGGTGTTCAAACGTTTGGCTGAGCAGAAGGAATGCCGGGTTCTGGAAGGCCACTTGATGCCTGACCACGTGCATATGCTGCTTTCGATTCCGCCCAAGTACGCGGTGTCGGAGGTGGTGGGATTCATCAAGGGCAAGAGTACGATTCACTTGGCGCGGACCTACGGCGAGCACAAGCAGAACTTTGCAGAGCAGCATTTCTGGGCGCGTGATTATTTTGTATCGACGGTGGGGCGTGAGGAGACGGCGATACGCGAGCACATCCGAAACCAAGAGGTTGAGGACAAGCGACTGGACCAACTGAAGATGTGGAAGTAGCCGCTTAAAGGCGGCTCCAATAACGTCGGATCCGCGTTAGCGACCCCGCTCAAGCCGCTTTGAGCGGCTCACACAATCAAGCCCCCGGCTCTGCCGGGGGTATTGACAGTCCGTACCCTTCATCTCTCCGGCGAATCTTCAATTGCAATTCCCCAGCCGAGCACAGCATCCTAAACCAGGGCAGACTGCCGAGTCTATTCGAGAGCGAGGAATTTCTTGGTGCGGCCTTTTTCGTATTGGGAAGGTTCAAAAAAAACAGGCCATTTTCAGCGCATCAGGATAGCAAAAACCGATGCAACCACCCAATTCCGGAGCATTTTGGGGCCATGGAAATCGAAGTTGAGTCGGACGATGACGTGGCTATGGCCGTGCAGAAACATGCGGAACGAAGCGGGAAATCCTTCTCGGAGGCTGCAACGGAACTACTGGCTGCCGGGCTGGGGGTGAGAGTTGGCCAAAGGCAGATGGAGAACGCGCATATCCCCTCCCGCGGAAAGGCCGAAAAATCATGATCTGATCCTTGATTTCAGATGCTTCAGCGTGATCCACGGGCCGCGGGAGCCGGTGCAATTTGCCGAGACTTGCGTCTTCTCTGAGCCCCTTCCTGTGCGGTGAAGATGAATTCGCTGTGGAATCCTTCCTCGCTCTTTTTCTGTCCCGCCGGATGCTGTACACTCAACCGGGAATCCTGTGCAATTCATCTGCGTCAGGAGCACGGAGGGCAGACAGAGATTGGGCAAGAGCATGGTCCCGAAGAAGCTTTTCTTCACCAAGGGCGTAGGCAGGCACAAGGAGCGGCTGACCAGTTTCGAACTGGCGCTTCGGGATGCGGGGATCGCCTCGCAGAATTTGGTGCGTGTCTCTTCAATTTTTCCACCGCAATGCAAGGTGCTGACCCGCAAGGAGGGAGCGGCCCTGCTGAGTCCTGGCGAGGTGGTCTTTGCGGTGATCGCGGAGAACTCGACCCGGGAACCGCACCGGCTGCTGGTTTCGAGCATCGGCGTGGCTATTCCCGCCGACCGCAACGCCTACGGCTACCTGAGCGAACATCATAGCTTCGGCGAAACCGAGGAGCAGGCCGGCGAGTATGCCGAGGAACTGGCCGCCGAAATGCTTGCCACCACCCTGGATGTGGAGTTCGACCCCGACAAGAGCTGGGATGAGAAGAAGGAGATCTACCGCATCTCCAACAAGATCGTCCGCACCAGCAACATTACCCAGTCGGCGGTGGGTGACAAGCGCGGCATCTGGACCACCACCATCGCCGCCGCCGTGCTGATTCTGGAAGAGTAGGGCGATTGAAAGGGATCAGGAGCCAGTGAGCAGTGAAAGGTGAACTATGGCTGCCACGAAAATTCTGTGCTGTTTGCCCACAAAAGCTGGCGGCCCAGTCTCCCTATAGGATTAATGCCATGGTATCTCTCCGCGTTATGGTGGTTGTTTTAAACTGTCCACCGGCCCCTAACCCTTAACCTCTAACCCCTCGAAAGGGCTGTCTTCACGCTATGATTCCAGCACGCAAATACAACGTTGGCCTGGTGCAGATGCGCATGGGCCCCGATCCGCAGGCGAACCTCGAGGCCGCGGTTACGCACATCCGTGAGGCGGCCAAACTGGGCGCCAACATAGTCTGTCTGCCCGAGCTTTTTCAGGCGCAATACTTTTGCCAGCGCGAGGATATTCGCCTCTTCGATCTGGCCGAGCCGATCCCCGGTCCATCGACGGCCAAATTGGCGGAGTTGGCCCGCGAACTGCGGGTGGCCATCGTGGCCTCGCTCTTCGAGCGCCGCGCCGCTGGCCTATACCACAACACCGCGGTCACCCTGAATGCCGATGGGGCCATCGCTGGCGTCTACCGCAAGATGCACATCCCCGACGATCCGCTCTATTACGAGAAGTTCTACTTTACCCCCGGCGATCTCGGTTTTCAGGCGGTGGATACGGCTTTTGGCCGCGTCGGAACGTTGGTGTGCTGGGATCAGTGGTTTCCCGAAGGCGCGCGGCTGACGGCGCTGCAGGGCGCGGAGATCCTGTTTTATCCCACAGCCATCGGCTGGCATCCGGCGGAGAAGGACGAGTTTGGCACCGCGCAGTACGATGCCTGGCAAACTATCCAGCGCTCCCACGCCATCGCCAACGGTGTCTATGTGGCCGGTGTGAATCGCGTGGGTGTAGAGCACGGCGACATTCGTGGCAACCGCGCAACCGGTCAGGGGCTGGAGTTCTGGGGCGGCAGCTTTCTGGCCGATCCCTTTGGCCGCATCATCGCCAAGGCCTCGCACGACCAGGAAGAGATCCTGATGGGCGAGATCGACCTGGGCTTGCAGGAAGACACGCGCCGCAACTGGCCCTTCCTGCGCGATCGCCGCATCGACGCCTACAAGCCTCTAAGCAAGCGCTTCCTCGATCCGGTCAACAACTGGGTGGCGGGCGTGGAAGGCAAGTAGCCGGTATCGGCTTTTGCCTGATCAGTAAGCCGGAAGCTTGCCTGCGGCAAAACCGATGGGTTTTCAGTAGCTTTTTGGTTTTGCAAACGAGATTCTGCGAGCCAGAAGAACTTTTTCAGGGTGGAAGGCCGTACCCTGCCCACATTGACCTGCGCAAAGGTTTTAGGAAATTCACCATGATCGAGACGCCGCGCCAAAAGAACTACCGCATGCCCGCCGAGTGGGAGCCGCACGAGGCCACCTGGCTGGCCTGGCCGCGCAATCCCGAGGACTGGCCTGGGAAGTTCCAGGCCATTCCCTGGGTGTATGCGGAGATTGTTCGCTTGCTCTCCGCGCGGGAGACGGTGCACATTCTCGTCCAGCACGAGAAGGAGGGGAGCCGCGCCCTGAGTATTCTGGACCGCGCCGGGGCCAACCTGAACCGCGTCCGCTTCCATCGCTGGCCCACCAACCGGGTCTGGACGCGCGACTCCGGCCCCATTTTTGTGCGCAACCCCGAGGGAAGGGTCGCCATCACCGATTGGCGATTCAACGCCTGGGCCAAGTACGACGACTGGACGCTCGACGATCAGATTCCCGGCCGGGTGCACGAACTTCTGCACCTGCCCGAGTGGCAGCCGGCGATTGAGCTGGAAGATGGTTTCAAACAGCGCATTGTGCTCGAAGGCGGCTCCATCGACACCGACGGTGCGGGCACCTTGCTCACCACCGAGGAGTGCCTGCTCAGCGAAGTGCAGCAGCGCAATCCCGGCGTTGGACGCGCGCAACTGGAGCAGGTGTTTTCCGATTATCTAGGCATGGACCGGGTGATCTGGCTGGATCGCGGCATTGCCGGCGACGATACCCACGGTCACGTGGACGACATCAGCCGCTTTGTCGGCGTAGATACCATCGTGACCGCCGTGGAACCGAATACGAGCGATGCCAACCATGAGCCGCTGGCCGAGAACCTGGAGCGGTTGAAGGCAGCGCGCACTGCCAACGGCAAGCAGTACAACCTGATCGAACTGCCGCTGCCGCGGCCGGTGATCTTCCGCGGTCAGCGCCTGCCGGCCAGTTATGCCAACTTCTATATCGCCAACGGATTGGTGCTGGTGCCCACCTTCCACGACCAGAACGACCGCGTGGCGCTGAATATTCTCTCCGAGGTTTTTCCGGGCAGGGAAGTCATAGGCATTCATGCCGTCGATCTGGTCTGGGGACTGGGCACCCTGCACTGCATGACGCAGCAGCAGCCTGGATAATCGGTTTTCGAAGTAGAATGCTTCTATTGGGAGGAATTCAAGTATGAGCCTCGACATTCGGCAGGCCATTCAGTTCGGCAAAACGCAGTTGATTCAGGTATTGCCGGAGTTTGCGATCACACTTGCGAATCCCGCAGACTTGCGTTTGGAAGAGATCAGGAGAGATGGGGACAAAGGGGAGGATTGGGCGCTTACGTTTAGTTTTCCAAATCCCGATTACCCGATGGCGGATCCGGTTCGGATGCTTGGGACTCCTCCTACTCAATGGGGGCCGCGGCTGGCTAAGGTGATCGTAGTAAATGGAGTCGATGGGAAGATGACGGAGATTAGGGAGCGAGAGGCGGCATGATTCTCAAGGGACTCCCGCTGATCGCGAACTTCTCGGGAATTCCTGCGCTTCTTGATGCAAATCTCCTTCTCCTTTTCTGGTGCGCCGGTTTTGATCGACGCCTCGTCGGCAGTTTCAAACGTCTCAATTGCTTCTGTGAACAGGATGTAGAACTGTTACAAGCTGTACTCACACTCTTTCCTACACTTCGGACAACGCCTCATGTTCTGACGGAAGTATCGAATCTGGCGAATTCGTTGCCTCAATGGAGGAAAGAAGCGTGGGTAGAGTATTTTGCTAGATCCGTCGAAGCTCTTCCCGAACAGTGGATTCAAGCACGGGAGATTGCCACAGATCCGATTTTTCGATTAGGAATTACAGACGCCTGTCTTTGTAGACTGGCGTCGTCCCATGTCATTTTGACCATCGATTTTCCGCTGAGTAATTATCTGGAATCAAGAAATCTGAATGTCATCAATTTTGACCGCTTGCGTGGGATGCAATGGCAATGACCGATCTCGAATTCATGCAAGCCGCGCTCGACGAAGCCCGCCTGGCCGGGGTGGCGGGCGAGGTGCCGATTGGCGCGGTCCTTGTCCGCGAAGGTGAGATTGTTGCCTGGGGCCAGAACCGCTTGCTGCGCGACGTGGACCCTACGGCGCACGCGGAGATGGTGGCGCTGCGCGAGGCAAGCAAAGCGGCGGGGAACTACCGCCTCAACGGCTGCACGCTCTATGTCACGCTGGAGCCCTGCGCCATGTGCGCCGGAGCCTTGATCCACGCGCGGTTATATCGGCTGGTTTACGCCGCCGCTGACCCCAAGGCTGGCGCCTGCGGCTCGGTGCTCGAGGTGCTTAACCATCCACGGCTCAATCACAAAATGATCGTCGAGCAAGGAATCCTGGGAGAAGAAGCAGCGGAGCTCCTGCGCGGCTTCTTCCGCGAGCGGCGCAATTAACTGCGCGTCCGCGCCCGGATTCTGTCCGTTTCCTGCGGCCATTTTGCGGCCAACTCGGCGCTGCCGGCGTTGCGGTAGTCGGCGAAGTCGAAGCCGGGAGAGACGGTGCAACCCAGCAGGGCCAACTGCCCATCGCCCAGGAGCCGCGTACCCTGCCAGACGCCGGCGGGAACCACCAGTTGCACATGCTGCCCGGCAGCCAGATCCGGTCCCAGAGTGAACAGCTCGGAACGCCCGTCGGGGTGGAGTTGCAGCATCTCCACCGGGTCGCCCAGATAGAAGTGGAAGATTTCGTCCGAGGCCAGGACGTGCATCTCGGAGAAGGTTCCGGCTTCGAGCAGGTAATAAATGGCGGTGTTCATGGCGCGGTCGCCGCGAGGCATGCCCACGGTGTGGGCGGAGGCGTAGGTCTGGCGGTAAGACCCGCCTTCGACGGGGTGCGGCTGCAGATCGAGAAGTTTCTTGATTTCGGAGGCGGTCATTGCTTTCGATCTTAGCAGCGCTGGGAGGCTACAATATAGCCATGCAAGTGACGGTTTACACCACCATCTGGTGCCGGGATTGCCGCGCCGCCAAGCACTTTCTCGATACCCACGGTATCGCCTATACCGAGATCGACGTGGATGCCGACGCGGTGGCATCGACCGAGTTGATTCGGCGGGTAGGCAAGCGGGCGGTGCCGCAACTGGTCATTGACGGCGAGTGGTTTCAGCCCTACACCCCCGGCCAGGGCCTGCTCTACGAAGAACTCTTCCAGCGGCTGGGAATTGTGCGTTAGTCGCGGCCACTGCAAAAGAGTCTGTCATCCCGAGCGCTGCGAAGGATATGTGTTTAACGGCTGGACGGCGCATGCGATTCGCCCCGGGATTTGTCCTAAAGCTTCTGGCTCACCTCTGATTTCTCCAAGGAGTTCCACGTGATAGACCGCTATACTCGCCCGGCGATGGGCAACATTTGGACCGAAGAGAGCAAATACCGCTGCTGGCTCGAAGTGGAGTCGGCGGCCTCGACCGTGCTGGCCGAGGACGGCGTGATTCCCATGGCCGCGGCCGAAGCCATCGCCAGCAAGGCCAGCTTCACTGTGGCCCGCATCCAGGAGATCGAGGCCGAAGTCCGCCACGACGTGATCGCCTTCACCACCACCGTCGCCGAGAGCCTGAAGGCGCAGGGGCTGGATGCCGAGTCCCGTTGGTTGCACTACGGGCTTACGTCCAACGATATTGTGGACACGGCGCAGGCGCTCCAGGTCAAGCAGGCTTCAGCGAAGATTCGCGAGGGCTTGGTGGCGTTTCTGGCGGTGCTCAAAAAACGCGCCGTCGAGTTCAAGCACACCCCGACCATCGGCCGCACCCACGGCATCCACGCCGAGCCCACCACCTTCGGTCTCAAGCTGCTCAACTGGTTTGCGGAGATGGAGCGCAATCTGGTCCGTTTCGACGCCGCCGCGGAAGATATGCGGGTGGGAAAACTCAGTGGCGCCGTGGGAACCTTTGGGCATTTGAAGCCGGAGCACGAAGAAAAGATTTGCGCGCGGCTGGGACTGAAACCCGCTGCGGTGGCCACGCAGGTCATTCAGCGCGACCGGCATGCCGCCTACATCAGCACTCTGGCGCTGATCGGCAGCACCCTGGACAAGATCGCCGTCGAGGTTCGCCACTTGCAGCGCACCGAAGTACGCGAGGCGCAGGAGTACTTCAGCGAGAAGCAGAAGGGCTCCTCGGCCATGCCGCACAAGAAGAATCCCATCACCAGCGAGCAGATCAGCGGACTGGCGCGGGTGCTGCGCTCCAATGCCCAGGCGGCTTTCGAGAACATTGCCCTGTGGCATGAGCGGGATATTTCCCACTCCTCGGTGGAGCGGGTGATCTTCCCCGATTCGACCATTCTGACGGATTACCTGCTGGCCAAGACCACTGACCTGATCGACCGCTTGTTGGTCTATCCCGAGCGCATGAAGAAGAATCTCGAATCCACGGGCGGTCTTATTTTCAGCGGCCAGTTGCTGCTCGATCTCTCCGAAGCCGGGATGATGCGCGAAGACGCCTACCGGCTGGTGCAGTCGCACGCCATGCGTTCCTGGAAGGAAGATCTGGTCTTCCGCAACGAGGTGGCGCGGGATGCGCAGATTTCCGCTCTCCTTAGCGCGGCAAAGCTGGAAAAAACCTTCGACTACACTAGGCAATTGGGCAATGTAGATGCGATCTTCAAACGGGTGTTGGGAGAATAGCCAAATCCAATGAACCTCACCGTCGCACTGACCGGCGCTTCGGGCGCGATACTTTGCCGCGAATTGCTGCGCGCGCTGGAGTCGGATGAGCGCGTCGAAAAAGTCCATTTTGTGGCTTCGGAGAACTCGCTGCGGGTGCTGGCCGAGGAACTTGCGCTCGGCAGGCGCAACGATCTGCTGGCCAAACTGCTGGGCAAAGAGCCGGTGAAGAGCGTGCAGCACCACGACGCCAATATTGGCGCGGCCATCGCCTCGGGCAGCTATCCGTCCAGTGGAATGATCGTTCTGCCCTGCTCGATGGGGACGCTGGCCTCGATTGCCAATGGACTGGCCAGCACGCTGATTGCCCGCGCCGCCGATGTAACCCTCAAGGAGCGGCGGTCGCTGCTGCTGTGCGTGCGCGAAACGCCCTTCAACCGCATCCACTTGCGCAACATGACCCTGGCCGCCGAGGCCGGAGCGGTGATCTTCCCGGTGATTCCTACCTTCTACAACCATCCCGTCGATTCCGCCGAGATGGCCCGCCAGTACGTCCACCGCGTGCTGGCCCACATCGGCCTGCCGCAGCCAGGGGCGTATGTGTGGAAAGGGGAGGAGTAGAGAGCCAGATTGGAGAGGGCGTAATTCACTTGGCGGTTTGGCGAAATATTCCGTATTTCTGCTTTTGATGGCGAGTCTATTTGACACATTCACTGCTTGGGAAGGATACTTGCACCATGCTGAACTCAGGGATATTCGCGATTGCGGCCATGGCCATGTGTATGTGCATGGTGTACGGGCCTGTCCGTCTGGTTCCTGTGCGGCTGAAGCGCTAGGCGCTCCCAATCTTGAAATCAGGCGGTCCGGGTCCCTAGGGGATTCGGGCCGTTTCGTTTTTACGGGCAGTCCGATCTTCGCCGGGCTGTTCCGGATGGTTACGAAGAAAAGCGGGTCCTTCGACTTCGCCTGCCGCAAAGAACGCCTCGTGCTTCGCTCAGGATGACCAACCAACTTGTTTCGCTCAGAATGACGACTTTTCTTTGGGAACCCCAAAAACAGACTCGAACGCAGATCAACAAGGAGAAACAATGCCGGAAACGAAGCCGTATCTTGCCACCCTCGCCGTTCACGCCGGGCAGGTTCCAGACCCCACCACCGGAGCGTGCGCCGTGCCTGTCTATCAGACCGCCTCGTACGTCTTTCAGGACGCCGATCACGCCGGGCGACTCTTTGGGCTGAAGGAATTCGGCAATATCTATACGCGCATCATGAATCCCACCACCGACGTGCTGGAGAAGCGCGTGGCGGCCCTGGAAGGCGGCGTGGCGGGCCTGGCGGTGGCTTCGGGGATGGCGGCGGAGGCTCTGGCGATCACCACCCTGGCCGGAGCCGGCGAAGAGATCGTCTCCACCACCTCGCTCTACGGTGGAACCTATACCCTCTTCCGCTACACCCTGGCGCGGCTGGGCATTACCGTGCGCTTTGTCGATGCCGACGATTTTGATGGCATCGACAAAGCCATCAATGACAAGACGCGAGCCATCTATGCCGAAACGCTGGGCAATCCCAAGCTGGATGTGGTGGACATCGAGCGCTTGGCAGCCATCGCCCACGCCCACGGTTTGCCGCTGGTCATCGATAATACCGCGGCCTCGGCGGCGCTGGTGCGCCCCATCGAGTGGGGTGCGGACATCGTGATCAACTCGGCGACCAAGTTCCTGGGTGGTCACGGGAACTCCATCGCTGGAGTGCTGGTGGATGCGGGCAACTTTGACTGGGCGGCCTCGGGACGCTTTCCCACCTTCGTCGACCCCGATCCCTCCTACCATGGCCTCTCTTTTACCGCGGCCTTCGGACCGCTGGCCTTCATCCTAAGGGCCCGTGTGCAGGGGCTGAGAGACACCGGCGCGGCGCTCTCGCCCTTCAACGCGTTCCTGATCCTGCAGGGCATCGAAACGCTGCATCTGCGCCTGGAGCGGCACTCGGCCAACGCCCTGGCGGTGGCTCGGCACTTGCAGCAGCATCCCGGCGTGGAGTGGGTCAATTATCCTGGTCTGGAGTCCAGCCCTTACTACCAGCGGGCCAAAAAGTATCTGCCTGCAGGCCAAAGCGCGTTGGTCACCTTCGGTATCAAGGGTGGATTTGACGCCGGCAAGACGGCGCTGAACTCCTTCAAGCTCTTCTCTCTGCTGGCCAACATCGGCGATGCCAAATCGCTGGTGATCCATCCCGCCTCGACTACCCACCAGCAGCTTTCGCTGGAGGAGCAGGCGGCGGCTGGGGTGACGCCGGAACTGGTGCGGTTGAGCGTGGGCATCGAAGACATCCGCGACATTCTGGCCGACCTGAATCAGGCGATTGCAGCCGCCAACGGGCTAACGCCTGCATGAAGAGCGCGGATGACGGGTGCTGTTGCACAATAGAGGGTATGAATGATGCCAGCGCCGGGACGGACGGCTTTCCCCTGCCGCGAGGGGACAAGGGCGCCGTCCTGACCCCCACCTACGAGGGCGACTTCGTGCTCGGCGAGCCGCTGCCGCTGGAGTGCGGCCACACACTGGTTTGTCCCACCCTGCATTACGCCGTCTACGGGCGGCTGAATGCGGCCAGGGATAATGCCGTGCTGGTCTGCCACGCGCTCAGCGGCTCGGCGCTGGTGGGCGCGTGGTGGCCGGAGGTCTTTGCGCCCGGTGCCGTGCTCTCGCTGCAACACGACTTCGTGATTTGCATCAACCTGTTGGGTTCTTGCTACGGCTCGACTGGTCCGGCATCGATGAATCCGGTCACCGGTGAGCCTTACGGGCCGGATTTCCCCCTGGTTTCCATCCGCGACAACGTACGTGCCCAGGCCAAGCTGCTGGATTCGCTGGGAGTGCGCCGGCTGCGCCTGGTTCTGGGGGGGTCGATCGGAGGCATGCAGGCGCTGGACTGGTGTATCGAGTTTCCCCAGCGGGTGCAGCGCGGCATTGTCATCGGCGTGGCTCCGCTGGCGGCCATGGGGCTGGCGCTGAACCATTTGCAGCGCCAGGCCATCGAGCACGACCCAGAGTGGCTGGGGGGACGCTATCTGCCCCAGTGCCCGCCCCGGCGCGGTCTCTCGTTGGCCCGTCAGGTGGGCATGATGAGTTACAAGTCCGCCGAGCTCTTCGACGAGCGCTATGGACGCAATCCCAACCGCAATGGCGAGGATCCATGGGCGGTGGACGAGGGCCGCGGGTTGCTGGGAGGGCGCTTCGACATCGCCGGCTACCTGGATTATCAAGGCGCGCGCTTCGTGGAGCGCTTTGACGCCAACTCCTACCTGGCCATCCTGCGCATGATGGATACTTGGGATCCGTTGCGCGGCAATATTCCTCCGGCCCAGGCCTTCGGCGCCATCCGCGCGCCGCTGAAGATCGTCGGCATCAGCTCCGACTGGCTCTTCCCGGAGGTCACAGTGCGCCGTTTTGCCGAGGCCATCCGCAGCGCCGGGGTGGAGGCCGAGTACAAGGAGATGATCAGCGCCCATGGTCACGATGCCTTTCTGGCCGAACAGACGGAGCTGGTGCGGTTGATTCAATAAGGAACCAGGGATTGGGGAGCAGACACGGCGGCCGGGCGGGGGTTCTTGCTGGCTGGCGGAGCAGGGGGAGGGGCTGAGGAAAAGTGGTTCCGAATGGCGATTTCCAGTCCAGATTTATAGCGTCCCTGTTCCCGATTTTTTCGCCCCGGCGTTTCCCAAGACTCTGTGCTTGTCAGCGGCAGCTTGGCTTTCTATAATCCATCCAATGCCGCATGGGAGCCGTGGTATCGTTGATCCGATGCCCCGGCTGAAGAGCGCAGGAAAATCGGTTGCGTTTTTCCGCAGCGGGTGACTGAAGATTGATTTCCATTTTGGCAATTCCCAGGAGCACGGAATGAAGAATTTTGTTTTTGCATCGGTTCTGGCAATGGCGGCCGGGGGCATGTTGATTGCCCCCGCGCTGCGCGCGCAAGACATCACCATCAAGGACCCGGCGGAGTTCAACTCCTATTCGATGGCCAGCAGCCAGGCGGACCCCAAGGCCAAGGCCGCGGCATTGGAGGCTTTCCTCCAGTCCTACCCACAGAGCGTGGTCAAAAAGACAGTTCTCAGCCTGCTGATCGAGACCTATCAGGGTCTGGGCGACGCGGACAAGACAGTGGCCGCCGCCAGCAAGCAGTTGCAGCTCGATCCCAACAACATGGAAGCCATTACCGCTTCGATTCTGGCCAAAAAGCAGCAGGCCGCCCACACCCAGGATCCCGCGGAGATTCTCGACGATGCCGCCGCGCTGGCCCGCAAGGGACTGACCGTACCCAAGCCCGCCGACGTTTCGGCCGACGACTGGAAGAAGCAGACCGACGCCCTCTACCCGGTCTTCCACTCGATCATGGCCTATGACCTGATGATCTCCAAGAAAGACGCCAAGGGCGCCGTCGACGAGTTCCGCAACGAACTGATGCTGATTCCTGCCGAGCAGACCACCAGCGGCCCAGCACTGAACGACACCCTGCAACTGGCCGAAGCCTATGCCAAGGTTCCCGACGCGCTCAACGCCGTCTGGTTCTACGCGCGCGCCTTTGACTTCGCTCCCGCCAGCTACAAGCCGGTGATCGAGAAGAAGCTCAAGTACTGGTACACCAAGTACCACGGCGCCCTGGACGGCCTGGACGACGTCAAGGCCAAGGCCGCGGCGACTGTCTTCCCCGCGGGGATGGTGGTTGCGC
>Ga0326728_10003062_pt1 | contig 53530 bp, 45 predicted proteins | sample MB3enrmetagenome_FD_207602 | JGI IMG/M metagenome (GOLD analysis project Ga0326728, IMG submission 207602) | Lab enriched peat soil microbial communities from McLean, Ithaca, NY, United States - MB31MN | ecosystem: Environmental > Terrestrial > Soil > Wetlands > Peat | place: USA: New York... | reverse complement strand
ACAAGGCCAGTAAAATTCGCGGATGCGAAAATAGCCGTCTTCTGCGAGGGCCTACGCCAGTTCCATTCTGCTGTGTGTGCTCAGCGGCTTACCTGCTTCTGTATTATTCGGGTGCCGAAACTGCTGATGCGCCGGCCTGTTAGAATCGTCATTGTGATCGCGCGCGTGATCGAGACGATCGAGCGTTTTGGCATGTTCCAGACGGGCCAGCGCGTGGGCGTGGGCGTCTCGGGCGGCGCCGATTCCGTGTGCCTGCTACACGTGCTGTTCGAACTCGCGCCGCGCTGGAATCTGCATCTCAGCGTTTTGCATCTCGACCATCGTCTGCGCGGCGAGGAGTCTCGCGAGGACGCCCGGTTTGTCGAGCGGCTGGCTCGGGAGCTTGGTCTTCCTTTTGCGCTGGCTGAAGTGGACATTGCCGGTCTGTCTCGCGAGCGCGGCGAAAATCTGGAGCAATGCGCTCGCGATGAGCGCCGCCGTTTTTTCTGCGAGTTCTTACGCTCGGGCGCGCTGGATCGTGTCGCCGTGGGACACACGCGCTCGGACCAGGCGGAGACAGTGCTCTTCCGTTTCCTGCGCGGTTCCGGCACAGCGGGCCTTGCGGGTATTCGGCCGGTGACGAAAGAAGGCCTGGTACGGCCGTTAATCGGCGTTGAGCGCGATGCCATTGAGCAATTCCTTCGCGAGCGCAAGATCGCCTGGTGCCAGGATTCGACGAATGCCAGCCTCGACTTTGCGCGCAATCGAATCCGCCACGAACTGTTGCCGGCGCTTCAGCGCGAGTGGAACCCGGCGATCACCGAAATGCTGGCGCACACGGCCGAGTGGGCGCTCGAAGAAGAATCCTACTGGGAAGCCGAGATCGACCGGCTGTCCAGCCGGTTGCTGCTTGTAAAGCCGCCGGTGGTATACCTTCCCGCCGGCGAATTGCGCAACCTGCCTGCTGCCGCCGCCCGCCGGCTCGCACGCCGGGCCATCGAAATTGTGAAGGGCGACCTCCGGACCGTTGATTTCGCCCACATCGCCGCGGTGCTTAAAATCGCCTCTCAGCCCGAAGGCGATGGGCGGCTTCAGGTTCCGGGCGTGGACGTCTACCGGTCCTTCGAGTGGCTGCGCCTGGCGCCACCCGGAATGGATAATCTGGAAAATCGCAATTTTCGTTTTCCGGCTCCGGTGCCGGGAAATGTGACTTTACCTGGCGGGGCCTCCGTGATCGTGCTGGAACTTGTTGAAAACACACATGTAACTGAATTGTCAGATTCCAGATATAATAGGGACGTGAATTGTTTGGATTGGGACCGGATTTCCGGGGTGCTAGAAGTGCGTAACTGGAGGCCGGGAGACCAATACAGGCCAGTGGGCCACTCCGGGGAAGAGAAAATCAAACTGCTGTTCCAGCATGCCCGTATCCCGTTATGGGAGCGACGAAGCTGGCCGGTGATCACCAGCCAGGACGAAATTATCTGGGCACGGCGTTTCGGGCCGGCGGCGGACCGGGCGGCAACTTCGCAAAGTCGCGTACTCCTGAAGATTCAGGAGACGGCAGCGTGAAAGTTGGAATCAATCGCCATGCGAATTACGTCCATAGCAGTAGGGTCATTTTTCCCCAGGGCAGGGAGGTAGTGTGAATTCCAATATCAAGACGGCGATTTTCTGGGTGGTGCTGATCTGTGTCGCGGTTCTGTTGTGGACCGTCGTCAAGTCGGGCAAGACGCCGGCGGACGAACAGATCAACTTCAGCCAGTTCCTTGCGGACGTCGACGCCGGCAGAATCAAGCAGGTGACCTTCAGCGGCAGCGAGGTGCATGGTGACTACAAGGATGTGGCCAAGCGATTTCATACGCAGTCGCCCCTGAACTACCCCGATCTCTACAAGACCCTGCAGGACAAGGGCGTCACCATGGAATTCAAGGAGCCGAGCCAAGGCAACTGGATTTCGCTCCTGGTGAATGCGTCGCCGTTTATTCTGTTGCTGGCATTCTGGATCTTCATGATGCGCCAGATGCAAAGCGGCGGGAACAAGGCCTTGAGTTTTGGTAAGAGCCGCGCACGGCTGCATTCCACGCAACAGAAGAAAGTAACGTTTAAGGACGTTGCGGGCGTGGAGGAAGCCAAGGAAGAGTTGCAGGAGATCATCGAATTCCTGCGTGAGCCGCAGAAGTTCCAGAAGCTGGGTGGCCGCATTCCGAAGGGCGTGCTGCTGATTGGCTCGCCGGGAACGGGCAAGACGCTATTGGCAAGGGCGATCGCTGGGGAAGCCAGCGTGCCGTTCTTCTCGATCTCCGGGTCGGATTTTGTCGAGATGTTTGTTGGCGTGGGCGCGAGCCGTGTGCGCGACCTGTTCGAGCAGGGCAAGAAGAATGCGCCGTGCATCATCTTCATCGATGAAATCGACGCTGTGGGCCGCCATCGCGGCGCGGGCCTGGGTGGCGGGCACGATGAACGGGAGCAGACCCTCAACCAGTTGCTGGTGGAGATGGATGGGTTCGAATCGAATGAGGGCGTGATTCTGGTGGCCGCGACCAACCGGCCCGACGTACTCGATCCGGCGCTATTGCGGCCCGGGCGATTCGACCGCCGCGTGGTAGTGGGCCGTCCTGACGTGGGCGGTCGCGAAGCCATCCTTAAAGTGCACACCAAGAAGATTCCGCTGGGCGATGATGTGGATCTTTCGGTTCTGGCGCGCGGGACACCGGGACTCGCCGGCGCGGACCTGGCCAACCTGGTGAACGAGTCCGCGTTGAACGCGGCCCGGCAGAACCGCAAGGTTGTCATGATGGTGGATTTCGAGCTGGCCAAGGACAAAGTTCTGATGGGCGCCGAGCGGAAATCCATGATCCTGAGTGACGACGAGAAGCGAAACACTGCGTATCACGAGGCTGGCCACACGCTTGTCGCGGCGGTACTTCCCAACGCCGACCCGTTGCATAAGGTTTCGATCATTCCGCGCGGCATGGCACTGGGCGTGACCATGCAGTTGCCGATTGACGACAAGCACTCCTATAGCAAGGACTATCTCAACGACCAGTTGGCCATTCTGATGGGCGGCCGGATCGCCGAGGAAATCTACATGCGGCACATGACCACCGGCGCGGGCAATGATATCGAGCGCGCGACGGACCTCGCCCGCAAGATGGTCTGCGAGTGGGGCATGAGCGAACTGGGCCCGCTGAGCTTCGGCAAGAAGGAAGAGCAGATCTTTCTGGGTCGCGAGATCGCACAGCATCGCGATTACAGCGAAGACACCGCCATCAAGATCGATGAGCAGGTGAAAAAGCTGGTTCAGAACGGCTACGACCGCGCGCACAAGGTCATCGAAGACAAATCCGATGCGCTGGTCCGCGTCGCTGAAGCGTTGCTCGAGCGCGAAGTGCTGGACGGCGCGGAAGTGAAGCTGATCATCGAGGGTCTCCCGCTGGCGCCACGGGTTGTGGGCAAGCCGAAAGATTCCGAGGATCACACGCAACAGGTGCTCCGGCCTGAGGGCGGGCGGCGGGTTCCGGGTCTGGCTGAGGGCGAGCGTCCCGCGCCGGCGTAAAGGCAGGTGCCAGGTTCTAGGTGTCAGGTGCCAGGGAAACACTGCAGACCTACGACGCGATTCTGCTGATTGCATTCGGCGGGCCGGAACAGCCCGCCGATGTCCTTCCTTTTCTCGAAAATGTGCTGCGGGGCCGGAATGTGCCGCGCGAGCGCATGCTCGAAGTCGCGGAACATTACTATCATTTCGGAGGTGTGAGCCCGATCAACGGCCAGATGCGCGAGCTGGTTCCGTTGCTCGAAGCCGAGTTGCGCGAACGCGGGCCGCGATTGCCGGTTTACTGGGGGAATCGCAACTGGCATCCGATGCTGGCCGGCACGCTGCGCAAAATGCGCGATGACGGCGTGCGGCGCGCGGTTGCGTTCGTGATGTCGGCGTACAGTTCGTACTCCGGCTGCCGGCAATACCTGGAAGACATTGCGCAGTCGCGGGAAATGGTTGGACCCGGCGCCCCGGAGATCGACAAGCTGCGCCTGTTTTACAATCAACCCGGATTCATCGAGCCGATGGCGGAGCACGTGCGCGAGGCGCTCAATAAGCTGCCCGCGGCGGCGCTCGTCTTCACTGCACACAGTGTTCCAGTTTACATGGCGGCGAGCTCGCAGTATGAAGCGCAGTTGCAAGAAGCCTGCCGCCTCGTCTCGGAACGTGCGGGCCGTAAGGAATGGCGGCTCGTGTATCAGAGCCGCAGTGGGCCGCCCTCGCAGCCGTGGCTTGGTCCGGATATCAGCGCACACCTGCGCGAACTGCATACAGCGGGCGTACGCGATGTCGTGGTCGCGCCGATCGGTTTCATCTCTGACCATATGGAAGTGCTTTACGATCTCGATACCGAAGCGCGCGCGCTTTGCGGGGACCTGGGGCTGAACATGGTGCGGGCAGCAACAGTGGGCAACCATCCTGCATTCGTCAGCATGATCGCCGAGCTGGTACGTGAACGCATGGGTGAAGTGAGGCCGCGCTGGTTGGGAGATTTGGGGCCGAGCGCTGATGTGTGCAAGCCGGATTGTTGCGCGCCGCCGCGGAGAGGTTAGGCTCTCGAGCGTTCATGCCTGTCGGTGCCCCCGTGGTCGGCGGGTCAGCTTGCCGATTACGGCGATGCTAGAGCAGACCGACCCTACGAACACACAGCCCACAGCGAAAAGAACGGCAAACAATGGACCCGTGTCCTCCAGCCCGCCGCCCGCAACAACCACTAGAAGAAACGCCGCCACCCCGGCCGAGATGAGAAGCAGGCCTAATCGCGCCAAGCGGCTGCTTGGGAGCGCCTCACCGACTTGCGCCCGAAGACCTTCATTAGAGCGACTGTGGTGCGGAGACTCTGGCGATCGCACGCGCCGATCATAACACTCTTCGCGGATGACAGGACTACTTCTTAAACAACGCGTCAAAGGCACTGCGCGCGTCGCTGGAGCTGCGCGGGCCTTGATTATTGTTGTTGACCGGGGTGACGGCAGGCGGCGGCGCGGCGGGGGAGGAATCGCGGGCCACTGTGACTCGCGGTGCGAACAGCGTGCAGTCGTTGGCTTTGTCCTTCACCGGGATGCGCACGGGAATCGGTTTCAGGCATTGGAAACGCGTCGAGGGCTCGAAATGCGCGCACTGCTTGCAGCAGTGGAGAGCGGCGCCGCACTTCGGGCAAGTGCCGTTGAAGTCGGTTCCATTGGGAAGCTGCGTAGCGCAGTTGTAACACCGGGACGCGGTCACGGATTGCACCAGGCGGGGGAGCCGCGGGCCGGTTACATCAATGGGGGGACGCGGGCCCGGTTGCTTGGGCCGATCGTCGCCGTTTCGTTCGGAACGGTTGTCCGGACGGTTGGTATCCATGTAGCCCCGCTGTCGGTACTTGCGATCACTATCCATGGGGAATTGAGTTGCTCCTTGAAGTGCTGCTGAGCGAGCTATTTTACGCTAATCACCGGGTGTTTCAGATACTTTTAGACCACCGCATCGGCCGTTCGATATATGGAGCTACCGCAGTCAACGTCGGTTGCCGGAGGGGTTCTGCGGGAAGGCCGAGGCCCAAGATCACACAGGTCCGGAACCCGCCAAGTACCTATTTACCACACAATCGGTCTCGTTTGCACGAAGAATCGCAACCACGATAAATGTGTGTTCGCTGACACGGGGCGGCCTCGTACTGACCAAACCCACGGCGACCTTTGCAAGTATATGCAATTAAAAGTAGTTAGTATTGCGACCCCAGCCTACAGGATGTACCGGCTCAGGTCCTGATCCTTAACAATGTCCGCGAGCTGTTTGCGGACGAAGGCGGCGTCGACCTTCACGGTCTTCTTTTTCAAGTCGGGGCCGGCAAAGGAAATCTCCTCCAGCACCTTTTCCATGATGGTGTGAAGGCGTCGCGCGCCGATGTTCTCGGAGCTCTGGTTGACCTGGGCGGCGAATCGGGCCACCTCTTCGAGGGCATCGTCGGTCAGCACTAGTTTGATGCCTTCGGTCTCGAGCAGGGCCTCGTACTGCTTGGTCAGCGCGTTCTTCGGCTCTTTGAGGATGCGGATGAAATCCTCGATCGACAGCGATTTGAGCTCGACGCGAATGGGGAACCGGCCTTGCAGTTCCGGAATCATGTCGCTGGGCTTGGAGACGTGGAACGCGCCGGCCGCCATGAACAGGATGTGGTCGGTGCGCACGAAGCCGTGGCGCGTATTGACGGTGGTGCCTTCGACGATGGGCAGAATATCGCGCTGCACGCCTTCGCGGCTGACGTCGGGGCCGTGGCCGGATTCACGGCCGGCGATCTTATCGATCTCGTCGAGGAAGATGATGCCGCTCGATTCCACGCGCTCGAGAGCGATGCGCGTCACCTGGTCCATATCGATGAGTTTCTGCTCTTCCTCCTGGACCAAATAGTCGAGCGCTTCGTTGACGCGCATCTTGCGCTTGCGGCTGCGTTGGCCGAAGAGGGTGGGCAGCATATCTTTCAGGTTGATGCCCATCTCTTCGATGCCGGCGGAGGTGGCGAGCTCAATCGTGGCGCCGCGCTCCTTCACTTCCACTTCCACGATGCGGTCGTCGAGCTTGCCCTCGCGCAGGCGCTCGCGCAGCTTTTCGCGAGTGCGGTCGGCGCTCTCACTGGTCTCGGGTTGCGGGGGCATGAGCAGATCAAGCACGCGTTCCTCGGCGTTGGCCTCGGCACGGTCGGCGACTTCCTCGAGGCGCTCCTCGCGAACCATATCGATGGCGATATCCACCAGGTCGCGGATCATGGATTCGACGTCGCGGCCCACGTAGCCGACCTCGGTAAACTTGCTGGCTTCGACTTTCAGAAAGGGAGAATTGGACAGCTTCGCGAGGCGGCGCGCGATCTCGGTTTTTCCAACACCGGTCGGCCCAATCATGAGAATGTTCTTGGGCATGACCTCTTCGGCCATTTCGGGCGCGAGTTTCTGACGGCGGATGCGATTGCGCAAGGCAATGGCGACGGCGCGCTTGGCGTCAGCCTGGCCCACGACATGCTTGTCCAACTCGCGCACGATTTCGCGTGGCGTTAACTCATCGAGTATGGGCTCAGAATCGACAGATTGGCTGGGAAGATAGATCACCATGGCTAGCCTAACTCCTCATAGGTGATGCTGTCGTTGGTGTAAATACAGATGTTCGCCGCGATCTGCATGGCCTGTTCGACCACGTGCCTGGCGGACAGCTTGGTATTGCGCAACAGCGCAGTGGCGGCGGCGAGTGCGAAGGGGCCGCCGGAACCGATGGCTGCGATGGCCTCATCCGGCTCGATGACATCGCCATTGCCGCTCACTATGTACATGCTTTCCTTGTCGGCAACAAGGAGGAGAGCCTCCAGATGCCGGAGAGCTTTGTCGGTGCGCCAGTCTTTGGCCAGTTCTACAACGGAGCGGGCGAGATTGCCGTTGAACTGCTCGAGCTTGGCTTCGAAGCGCGCGAATAGCGAGAAAGCGTCGGCTGTCGAGCCGGCAAATCCGGCGATGATCTTGTCGTTGTACAGCCGGCGCACTTTCTTGGCGGAACCTTTGAGCACTTCCTGGCCGAGCGTCACCTGGCCATCGCCCGCCATCACGACTTTGCCCTCACGACGGACACAGATTACCGTCGTGGAGCGTATCTTGTTTTGCATTGTGTTGGTCGCCTTTATTATCGCGTAGGACAGGCTGTCCGGGCATTGCGGCTGTAGAATGGCCGTGGAGGACTGTCATGAGCTTCCGCCAGTGGTCCTTTATTGTAGTGGCCGTGCTTGTCGCTGTGGGTTGCGCCGCCCGGTCGCAGCGCATGCACTCGTTCATTTTGGAGATTCGCAGTCCGGCACCCGGTGATTTTGAAGGGTCCTACACTCTTGTCACGGGGAAAACGCCGAAGACCGGCCAACAGGTGCAGTTCCGAAGCAGCGATTCCGCCGCGCGGCCGATGGTGTTCCGGGCTCGCGCCCGCAGCTTCGCCTATCAGCTTGCCAATAACGGAGATGAGCCGCTGATCGTGAGGTTAGTAGTGGACGGAAAGATCAGCGGTGAGCCGGTGGTGCCGCCGGGCAAGATGTGGGGAAGCACGTACACCGCCGGCCGCTGAGGACGAAGGAGAACAGGCCGACTAACTGTCGCGGTTACTGGAACCTGACCTCATTGCGGCCGATGACGACGGAGTGCTTTTCAAACGCGGGCTGCTTGTCCGGATAGTCGGTTCGGAAATGTGCGCCGCGACTTTCCTGGCGCGCGAGGGCGCATCGCGCAATCAAGAGGGCGACGTCGTGAATATTGCGCAGGCAGAACTCGGCCAAGCCCGCTTGGGGATTTGGTTCCCGTCGGCCGGCTTCGAGTTCTTCGCGGGCTTCCTCCAGGCGCTCGCCGGAACGAATAATGCCGCATTTTTGCCAGGCAAGGCGACGGATCTGCACTTCGGTGGTGCAAGGAAAGAGCGGCTCTGGAAGCGGGATCGGAACCGGCTGAGAACGGTGCGCAGTGGATTCCCGCATGGTTCGGCCGGCGCGCACACCGAACACCACGCCCTCCAGCAGGGAATTGCTGGCGAGCCGGTTGGCTCCGTGCACGCCGGTGCAGGCGGCTTCGCCGGCGGAGTAGAGGCCTGGCAGGCTGGCGCGCCCGTCGAGATCGGTGCGTATGCCGCCCATGGCGTAGTGGGCGGCTGGATGCACGGGGGCGGGCTGGGTGCCCAGGTCGATACCGTATCGCAGGCAGGTTTCATAAATGCGAGGGAAGCGGGAGCGGATGAAATCTCCGCCGCGATGCGTCAAATCGAGAAACACATGGGTCTCGCCTGTCGCGTGCATCTCCGCAACGATGGCGCGCGAAACCACGTCGCGGGGCGCCAGCTCTTCGAGGCGGTGGTACCTGTGCATGAAGCGATCCCCACATATGTTGATGAGATGAGCGCCTTCGCCGCGCAACGCTTCCGAGAGCAAGAACCGCGGCGCACCTTCCACGTGGAGCGCCGTGGGGTGAAACTGGACGAATTCAATATCGCTGATCTCGGCTCCCGCGCGCCAGGCCATGGCGACGCCGTCGCCGGTGGCTACGTCGGGATTGGTGGTTTCGAGATACACGCGGCCGAGGCCGCCGGTGGCCAGCAAGACGGCGCGTGCGAAGATCGAGTGGCGTTCGCGGGCCACCTCGTCATAAACCACCGCGCCGCACACTGCGCCGTCATCCAGCAACAGGTCTGTGATGGCTGCATAGCTTTGGAAACGGACGTTGGGCAGAGAAGACGCCTTCTGGTAAAGCGCCCGGGCAATTTCACGGCCGGTGGAATCGCCATGAGCATGCAAGATGCGGCGGCGGCTGTGCGCGCCTTCCTGCGTGAATGCGAGCCGCGTGCCCTCGCGATCGAACTCGGCGCCCCAGCCGATGAGCTGCTGGATAGCGGTAGGGCCTTCCTCGACGAGCGTGCGCACGGCGCGGCGGTCACAAAGTCCGTCGCCGGCGAAGATCGTGTCCTGCTCGTGCAGTTCTACTTCGTCATCGTCGCTAAGCGCGACGGCAATTCCCCCCTGCGCATATTCCGACGACGATTCGTGCAGCGTATCTTTGGCGATGACCAGCACTTCGCCGGCCTGCGCCAGCTCGATCGCCGCGCGCAATCCGGCCACGCCAGCGCCAACGACGAGAAAATCCGGATTCATTGATTACTGCAATGGTAGCAGGTGATGGCTGCCGCACTAGGTGGACTGCAATAGTGACGCGAAACTGGAGCCGGTCAGCGACTGGCCGCCATCGCAGACGAAAATGGCGCCCGTGATGTAAGCGGCGGCATCGGTCGAGAGGAAAAGCGCGAGATCGGCGATTTCATCTTTGGTGGCGAAGCGGCGGAGCGGAATGGAGCCAGCAATGCGGCTGCGGATCTCTCCGGTGGGCGCCAGGCGGCGCATTCCTTCGGTATCGTCAACGGGGCCGGGCGTCACAACATTCAAGCGCACGCCAGCGGCGCCCCATTCGACGGCGAGGGTCTTGATCAGAATGTCGACCCCCGCCTTGCCCGCACATACGTGTGCTTGCATCGGGATGGGACGGAAGGCGTGGGTGGCGGAGATGGCGACGACGGATGCACCGGGTTTGCGCAGATGCTCGTATGCGGCGCGGCAGGTGTTGAACGTCCCGAGCAGGTCGATATCGATCACGGCCTTGAAACCGTTGGCGGACATGCCGAGCGCGGGCGCGGGGAAGTTGCCGGCCGCGCCACAAAGAAGGATGTCGATTTCGCCATACAGCTCCCGCGTTTTCTGGAGCGCTCCGGAGAGGGCCTCGTAGTCGCGCACGTCGGCGGCAAATCCAACGGCTTCGCCACCAGCCTGGCGGATGCCCGCGGCAGCGCGGTCGAGTTTTTCCTGCGTGCGCCCGACGAGCGCCACTTTGGCTCCCTGCTGCGCGAAACGCTCCGCAATGCGGAGGCAAATGCCGCTACCGCCGCCGGTCACGAAAGCTACCTTGCCGGCCAGCAGGCCATCGCGAAATGGCGAGTTCATGGGCGGACCTCCGCCGCTATTGTAACTTGCTATCGCGCCACCTCGGCTTCGCGATGTAGGGCGGGTTGAGACTCCAGGAAGAACCACACCGCGACGCCGAGTAAGACGAAGGCGCCACCGAAATACAGCCCGGCGGACCAGCCGAACCAGTGGGCGAGGAGCGGTGTCAGCGTAGGCGCCAGCATGCCGCCGATGTTGCCGCCGGTGTTGAAGATCGCGCCACCGGTACCGGAGTGTTTGCCACTAGCGTCGATGGCAGCGGCCCAGAACGGCCCGTCGGTGCCGGCGGCGAATCCGAGCGAGAGGCACAGCAAAATCACGGTGGGCAGTGTACCGGTGACGTTCGACCCGATGGTGACCAGAATGGCGCTGATGGCCATGCCGGCCACCACCACGATGCGGCGGCCATTGCGCAGGCCGAAGCGCGCACCCAAGCGGTCCGACGCCCATCCGCCAATCGGTGTCATGACCATCCAAGTGAGCCACATCAGTGTGGTGTAGATGGCGCTCTGGTCCATTCCCATTTTGCGGATCTGGCCGAAGTAGTAATAGAGCCAGAAGAAGAAAATGTATTCGAAGTAGTTGGCCGTGACATAGCCGGCAGTGAGCAACATGAGATCCCTGTTACCAAGCAGTTCTTTCCAGGGAGTTGGCGGGCGAGCGGTGCGCAGATGCTTGCTTTCCGCCGGGTAGTCGCGCACATACCAGTACCATACGCACGCCAGGACCGCGCTGCCCGCCCCGGCGAGCCAGAAAGATCCACGCCAGCCATAGTGTGTGCGCATCCAGGAGAACAGCAGCGGCGTACAGGCCCCGCCAATGCCCGCGCCGGACGCAATCCAGCCCCAAACGCGCGCCCTCGCCGAAGGCGGGTTCCAATTCGCGCTCATTTTTCCAGCAGCCGGATACATGGGCGAAGCACAGATACCCATGGCCAGGCGTATGGCGAGAAATGACGGGACGATGCCGATGTATGCTCCGAGTCCGGGCGAGCCGCCTAGCGCCGTCAGGGCGGTGAACACCGCCGATCCGAACGCCATGACCGCAAGCGATACACGCGGTCCGGCCACGTCTGTGAACCAGCCGCTCGGAATCATCAGGATCGCGTAGCTGAACAGATAGGCGGAGTACACAGTGCCCATCTGCGTTTCCGAGACGGAATATTCTTTGATGATGCCTGGGCCGGCGATGGTGATGATGATGCGGTCGATGTACGTCATCACGCTGAGGAGCACCATCAGGATGACGACGCCCGAGCGACGCGGATGCATTAGTGTGACGCCCCCTGGGAGAGTTTCGGTTGCGTGTCCATGCGAAGCTTAGCTGCGGAAAAGTACGCTCTCGGTTTTGAAGATCCGCACCGAGATCCAGAACGCGAGGCCCGCGTAGACCACATTCGACAGGAAGGCGGTCAGGAAACTCAGGCGCGAGTACTCGCCCAATATGATCTCCTTGATCAACTGGCTCACGTTGAAGACTGGAATCAATGCCAGGCCCACGTTGAGCTCGAGACCGGGGAGCAAGCTCACCACGGCCGGAATCACCACCGCCATGATGACGGGCGTCAGCATGCTTTGCGCCTCCTTGAAGCCGCGAGCGAACAGTGCGATGGCGGTCATCACGGAGGCAGCGAATAGCGCCGTGGGCAGCAGCGTCAATAGCACCAGAAAAACCGTGCCGGCGTCCGGTGCGGCACGGCTCACGAGATTTTCCATCTCCGGACCGCCCTGTCCGAGACCCAGATTTTGCATCGAAACGAGCAGGCTGCCGATGGTGAGCAGCGCGGTCAGGAAACTGGCCGTCGTGGTGGTGAGAATCTTGCCGAGAATGATCTCTTCCCGGCTTGCAGGCGAAGCCAGTAGCGGCTCGAGCGTGTGACGCTCCTTTTCCCCCGCGGTCATGTCGATGGCCGGATACATTCCGCCCGTGAACATCAGCAGCAACACGGTATATCCCAGGACGCTGCCGAGAATGAAGCCCGCCATTTTCTTCTCCGGCGCCACATTGGAACTGGTCACAGAGAACGGGTTCAAAACGCGCTCCGACACGCCCAGCCCCCGCAGGCTGCCTTTGACTTGATCCAGTTTCAGCCGTTCGAGGGCCGACGTGATTTTCTCCGCGGCCATCGACGATGCCTCGCGCGTCCGATCGACGAAAATGACAACCCGGTCTTCATTGGCGGGACCGCGATCTTCATCCAGGGCCGCGGCGACCGCCTTGCTCTCCACCGCCGTTCGCGGATTCGACACCGGCACCAGTTCGAACCCGGCGTTCTTGAGCGCCTCGCGAATGGCCGGCTGGCTGATCTTGGCGGTAGCGCCGACCCGTGTGGATTCTTCCTGCGCTTTCTTGCTCAGGTTTTCCGTAAAGTAGTGCATCACCGCAAAAATGCCGGGCATGGCCACCAGCGGCACGACGATCATGCTGATGAGGGCGCGCCGGTCGCGCAGCATATCGAGCATCTCTTTGGCGTAGATGGCCCGGACGATTCGGAAGTTCATGGCGCGACCCTGCCCGCAACTTTGTTGTCCAGCAGATCCAGAAAGATCTCGCGCAGACGTTCCCGGCCGGTGGCGGCTTTCAGCTCGCTCATGGTCCCGATGATACGAATGCGGCCGTCGTTGATGACGGCGATGCGGTCACACAGGAACTCCGCTTCTTCCATCACGTGGGTGGAGTAGAGAATGCACTTGCCCGCGCGCTTGGCTTGCAAGATGAACTCTTCGATCACGCGCGACGTAGGCACGTCGAGCCCTGATGTGGGCTCGTCCAGAATCAGGACGGGTGGGTCATGCAACAACGTGCGGGCCAGGGCGGCGCGCTGGCGCATGCCGGTTGAAAGCTGGTCCACCTTCGTATCGGCGAAATCCTCCATGTGCAACATGTCCACCATCTCCGTGATGCGCGCGCGCAGACGCTCCTCGGTGAGACCGTTCAGCCTTCCGAACACCCGCAGAATTTCGCGCGGCGTGAGTCGATGGTACAGTCCCATGTCGCCGGAAAGGAAGCCGATTCGGCGGCGCACCTCGGCCGGTGCGGTCGTCACGTCATTACCATTCACCGTGGCGCGACCCGATGTCGGCTTCAGCAGCGTGGCCAGCATCCGCAGAGTGGTGGTTTTTCCGGCGCCGTTCGGCCCGAGCAGGCCGAAGATCTCGCTGTCACGGACTTCGAAGGAAATGTGATCCACGACCGCGCGCTCGCCGCGTTTCTTGTCGCGGAAGATCTTGGTGAGGTCCTGGATCTGAATCATCGCGATCGTTCGAGCACGCTGCGTACACTTCCGCCGGAGCGCAGGAAGGCACTATATCACACCGGCCCTACTTGGCCGCGACGATCGACTGGACCTGGATGGTTTTTCCGTTTACCGTGCCGGTAACCTTCACCTTCTGGGCGGCAAACTTCTCCGGTGTTTTCTGGTCGCTCAGCTCGTAGACGTCATCGCCCACAACGAGCGCGTATTTGGAACCCGATTTCACACACTCGGTAACGCACTTAGCGTCGGGCTTGACACCCATCATGGCGTGATCTTTGCCGCACATGGCATCGGTGATGACGCCGGTGAAAGTCTTGGGAGCGGCCGCGGCCAAAGTCAGAACCGCGCCGGCGAACAGAACGATTGTCTTTTTCATAGTTGAGCCTGCCAAATTGCCTTTCCGATGAAAAATGGTCCCATCTGTTGCATATACTGCGACGTCTGCTTTGTTCTCCGCATGGCCTGTACGCAAGCGGAAAGCGGGAACAACTCCGCGCCGATCAGTCCGATGACAAAATCGTTATCATTCTTATCCAGGCCGAAACAAGCCAGGCGGACATCGCGCGCTAGGCCGGCCTCACCGAACGCGTGCCCGATTTTTCCGTGCTCGCGCAGGATCGGCGTCTGCTCCTCGGGCGGCAGAGCGGAAAACGCACCCGAGCGGCGCAACGGATACCAGACGGCCCATGGCCATGCCGGATCAGTTACAGCGCGCTTAGGTTTCTCGAACAGCCAGTCATCGAGGTCCGGTTCGTGCCCCAGAGCGTAGGTCCGCCCCAGCATCGAGTACTCCAGCTTGGGCGTGAGCGCCGCGAATTCGGGCTTGAGCAAAAACTCACGCAAGCGGCCGACAAAGAAGTCCGCATCGCTACTCCAGGTCAGCAGGCCGATGCCGCGCGGGTCGTTGGCGTCGGCGTAAAGCACACCGGGCAGCCGCTCCGCCTCCAGTACACGCACCAGTGACGCCGTATCCTCAGCGTCGCCGAACGCCAGAAGCTGCATGAAGAGCCTGTGGTCGGAAGCCTGTTGTACCCCGTTGCGGACGCCGCCTTTTTCGCGGAGGTCCAGTTTTTCATCCATGGATTTAATTTACCAGTGTGGCATACGTGATCCCGTGCCGCGAATTTACACTTCTGGCGTCTGGCCTTGACACCAGAGACCGGTGCGCCTACAGTCTGCGAAGAGTGTTCCAATTCAGCGAGGGGAAAGGAGTAGCCATGAAAGGCCCTTTGGCGAGTGAGAGCGAGAACTACCGCAAAGCCCGCGCAGAGCTGCTGGACGCCGAGATTGCGCTGAGAGACCATTGCGAGCAGGTCGCGGCCCTTCGGCGCAAGCTACCGCTCGAGACGGATGTGCAGGATTACGTTCTTGAAGAAGGTCCCGCCGACCTGGCGGCGCAGGGTCCATTCACGCAAGTCCGTCTTTCCGGATTGTTCACGGATCCCGCCAAACCCCTGGTGGTCTATCAATACATGTACGGCGGAGCCCAAAAGAAGCCCTGCCCCATGTGCACGCTCTGGATCGATGGCTTCAACGGGGTCGCCCATCATCTCCGGCAGCGCGTGAACTTCGCCATCATCGCGCAAATCGGCATCGGCGAATTGCGCGAGTGGGGCCGGCAACGCGGCTGGCACAAGCTGCGGCTGGTCTCTAGCGCCGGCTCGGATTTCAAGCAGGACCTGCATTTCCAGGATGCGGATGGCAGCCAGCACCCTGGCATCAGCATTTTTGTCCGATCGCCGGATGGCCGCGTGAAACACTTCTATTCGAATTCGGCGATGATGAAAGAAAATCTGAACCGCGGCATTGACCTGCTGTCGCCGGTCTGGAACATTTTCGATTTGACGCCAGAGGGCCGGGGCGATTGGAACGCAAGGCTCGATTATGATTGAGCCGGGAGGCAGCTTTGTGCAGAAGCATTAAGGTTTTGCGAAAGCCAGGAGCGCCGCCGGCCACCGCGGACGAACTGAACGCCGCTGCGCTACAGTTCATACGAAAGATCAGCGGTTATCGTCACCCCTCCGAAGCCAACCGGGAGGCGTTCCAACTCGCGGTAGCGGAAGTTGCCGCCGCCAGCCGCCGTTTGCTCGATTCGTTGGCGGTTCCTCGGCGCAGCCGTACCGCTGAGCCATAGAGAATTGCGGCCGGCACCGCCATATATTGGGTCGCGTCTCTATTAACTTTGGCGAACGCGTGGCCACCAACAAACGCCTCTTCGGGTGTTGGTCTAATGGCCGGTCACCAGGCGCGAGTCAGTTTGAAACTTGCGGAAGTTCCGAAAGGTCGTGTCCTGCTCCACCCGAATCTTCTTGAAGATCCCAAGGCGCGCGGACGCGATGATGGAGACGTGCTTCGGCAGCCAGACCTCATCGTTCACCAGCGTTTGGTCAAACCAGATGCGCGCACCGCGATCCAGGCGTACCAGGAACAAACCCCAGGACACCGTATCGATCACCTCCGCCTCGAGCTTCACCCAGTGGTAGGCCAGCTTGTCGATCCAGAGCTTCCCGCGCACGTGCGGAAGGATCTTTGCGTCCCGGCCGCGAGGGCTGTAGCCGCGGCGAGGGGTGGCATCGAGGATCCAGACCTCTCGCCCGTCGATGCGATCTTGTCCCGCCACGCGGAAATCGAACGCTTCCGCAACCTCCCGCATTGTCTCCCGCTGCCGCTGCCGACGCCGTTCGTAATCATCGATCCGCCGTTGCCGCTCGGCCGGAGTTTCCTTCTGCCGCTCCGCAATGCCCTTCTCCAGCTTCTCGCGCTCCTTGTTTTCCTCCGCCGGCGAGAGCGGATGGTCGTCGCGCTCCACCAATCTGAGGTAGGGCGAACCTTCCAGTAAGGTGATGTCGTAAGTTTTCACCTCTTTTGACTTCACGCGGCCCTCCGAATCAAGCTGCCGCTCTTCCTCGCGCTCCAGAAAAGTGTAGCTGCGCGCGATTTTCCAGTTCGCGTCCGCCGCCGCCACCGAGCGCTGCACAATTTCGTGCGCATCGGGTGTCTGTGCCGCCGCAATACCCGCGAGCGCCACCGTCATCGCCACTCGCATGCTCGAATGTACGCGCGAGGGAGGGTTCGAGTTGCGGTTTCGGGGTCGCGATATGCATTTTTTTCTTGACATTCTTCTCGAACCACCTTATATATGAATCACATTGCGATTTTTTCAGTCGCAAAATTTGATGTTAGGGAGAATCACTCGATGAAGAACGCAACCAAGAAAGCTGCGAAGAAGAAAGCCGCCCCCAAGAAGAAAAAGTAGTCTGGCGGCGTCCCGCAGCGGGACACCAAACGAGTTCGACTTAAGGCCCCGATCTTTCGGGGCCTTTTCTTTTTGAGCCCCATTTTTATTGGGTGTTTTTCACTTCTTCCCCGCCTTCCGCTGCACCAGCGTTCGGAACGTTTCGCCCATCCCGAACAGAAGCTGTTTAAGCTGCAACCGGCGCTGTTGCGCTTCTGCGGGCGAGTCTGCCGCGAGTACGCGCGCGAACTGATCGGCCTCTCCAGCCTCCATCAGCGTGTGCGCGAGCGACTCAAAGGCGGCGGTTTCGAGCCCCACTCGTTTTCCATACGCCTCGAGCGCCGAAAAACAGACATGCGCGGTGATGTCCTGCTCTCCCGGGTCTCTGAGTACGTCTTCGAATGCCTGATGGCGGCGGTAACTCATCAGCGTCCCGCTCGGGAAGCGTGCCAGCTCCGGCGCCCGGTAGCCGTAATCGATTGTAAAAACGTAACCGGCCTCGATTGTTCCCGCAATCCGCTCCATCCAGGTGAGCGCTTCCAGGCCCGCCTCGAAAATAGTTCCTTCGGCAAGCGCGCCGAGATATGTCTTTCGATAACATTCCACCCCTTCGGGGGCTTCGCCGGTCTCCTGCCACTCGAAACGCTCGTTCGCGAATCCAACCTGTAGCTCCCGCGCCACACCGTTCCGTACGATCGCCACATGCACCGGCAGGGAATCAAAGAACTCGTTCGAGAACACGACTCCGCGCATGCCCTCGGGCATCTTTTCCCCGATCTCGACCGGCACATAGCGAAACTCGCCGAGCGCCGCCGCCATTTCGGTCCGACCCGCGCCCAGTTCCACGAGCGTGAAGTCTTCCGGCGCACCCATCGAGTCTCTCAACCGCCGCATCCGCTCCGCGATCAGAATGCCGAACACCGGTTGAAGCTGTTCCGCCGTGAAAAAGTCTCCGTGAATCCCGAAAGGGTCATGCGGCCGGCGATAGTATCCGAACTCCGGGTGGTACAGCGCCGCGTCCATGAATCGCGGAAAGGGAATCGGGCCATCCCGCCGGATCTCGTCGCGCAGTATTTCCCCGATCGGCGTCATGAACGGCTTTGCGGCGTGCGGATGAACATCTCGACGAGATAATCGTGCAGGCAATCGTAAAGATATCGCTGCAACGTCCAGGGGAATTGAGCGTGATCGATGTCGCGCTGGTGGAGCGGCGCGTAGTACGTGTGGAGCCCGAGATTGCGGTCCTTCAGCTCGATCACCAGCTCAATCGCACCGCCCTTCTCGCGCGCGGAAAATTCCACCAGCGCGTGCTCATACCGCGCCAGTTCCGCCCGAACCTTAGCCAGTGCCGGGCTCACCTGTGTCTCCACGCACCTATGCTAGCTTGAAATCGGCGCATGCCACTACCCGCCACCGTCCGCGTGAAACTCAGCTCCGAAGCCGCCGAATATGTCTCGCTGACCCCGGTTGTCGTGCAGGAAATGCCCGTGCGCGATCTTGTCGAGCACATGCTCGGCATCACCGGCAAGGACGAAGCGCGCATCCGCGATCTTCTGCTTCGCGGCACCCTGGTCAGCGGCGCCTCTCGATTCCGCTGGACCGGCTGGGAAGCCGACGCGGAGAGCATCCGCACCCTCCTCGCCGCCTTTCCCGATCCCGACCCCTCGCGCCCCTTCACCGCCACTCAATGCACCCGCGCGATCCTACGCGGCCCCCGCCAGCCCATCACCATCCCCCGCGAAGCCGGCATTCGCCAAGGTGTGCTTGCGCGTCTGTCACGCCGAAGGAGCTTCTGGGATTTGCTGATGACGCTCGCCGAGGCCGGCAATCCCCGATACGCCGGCTACTCTTATCGTGACCGGGCTGACATCTATCACGCTCCACTCGCCGCGCCGGAAGCCCAACAACTCAGAAGCGCGTCCCGCCTGGTCCCCTACACTGCGCTCGAAGCCCAGATCCGAACCGCCCAGATCGAATCGGCGGAACTCTATGTGGCGCGGGCAAGACAACAAGTCAAGGCATCAAGTCGCGGGTTGGGATCGTAATGCAAGCTTCAGCAGCCGGCCGAAACTCATTGTCGGACAAGACGAAATGAGTCTACCGCACGAGTTACGTCTGCCGATTTGGGTGAACCGGCGGGCCAGGCCGCCCCAAAAATATACAGCCTCTTATCGACACATTCGAGGCGCTGGTAAAACCTGACTTTGCCTTGGCTATCTGTGACTTCCTGTTCGTATTCTACCGCCGGATATCCGGCAGCCTTGAACTCCCGTACCGAGGAGATGTCCAAGCGGCGGAACTGGTCCGTCTTTGTCGGTTTGCTTTGCTTCGCCTGAGGGATGTCCTCCTTCACGGCCGCTAAGTGTTTATTGAAAACGTCTCCGCACCCTTCCGGAAAGATGCCGACGTGCAACGTCAAGGTAACGTTTCCACGCAAATGGACCGTGTACGCAGTCCCGTCGGCCAGTTGTGTGTCCTTGTGCGGACTAGGGGCTTCGGGCAGCATCATGGCAAAGCCGTCTTTCTCGGAAACAAATTCGCTCCAAGATTGGTTCCGGTTCACTGCGGACTTTGGCGAGGATGTCTGGCCCACCAAAGACCGACAGCCCAGAAGCGCTGTGATTAGCAGAAGCAGATAAGGTCGCACCACCGCCGTTACTCCCCCGCCGCCCGCTCCAACTCCGCAATATCCAACTTCTTCATCCCCATCATGGCCTGCATCGCCTTCGGGTGCTTAATGAGCTCCGGCAGCCGCGCGGGAACGATCTGCCAGCAAAGACCGAACTTGTCTTTCAGCCAGCCGCACTGAATCTCTGTGCCTCCGGCGGAGAGTTTCGACCAATATTCATCCACTTCCTGCTGGGAGTCGCATCGCACCACGAACGAGACGGCCTCGGTGAATTTGAACGACGGACCGCCGTTGAGCGCAGTGAACCTCTGGCCATCGAGATCGAAAGAGATGGTGAGGATACCGCCCTTCGGCCCCGGGCTGCCCTCGACGTTGCGCAATTCCGACAGCCGGTGGGAGTTCTTGAACACGCTCAGATAGAAATCGACCGCCTCTTCGGCGTTCGAGTCGAACCAAAGAAACGGCGTGATGCGAGGAGAGTCTTGAAGTGCACCCATGAGAATTATTTTGCCATTCTACGCCGCCGCCGTCCGCCGTTTCCTCACTTCATCCAGCGTCACCGCCAGAATGATCACTGCTCCGATGATGGCCTGTTGCAAATACGGCGATACGCCCAGAAGATCGCTGCCGTTCGCCAGCAACCCCATGATGAACGCGCCGATCAACGTCCCGACCACGCTGCCTTCTCCGCCCTGCAAGCTCCCGCCGCCGATCACCACCGCGGCGATGGCCTGCAATTCGTAACCTTGGCCGGCCGTGGGCTGCCCGGTCATTAAGCGCGACGCTTCGATCATGCCCGCGAGCCCGGTCAACATCCCGCCGATGGCATAAACCGCGGTCGTATGGAAAAGCACCGGGATTCCGGCATAGATCGCAGCCTCCCGGTTACTGCCAATGGCAAACGTGTAGCGTCCGAGCCGCGTGTTCTCGAGCAGGATGTGCGTGAACACCGCACACGCCACCAGAATCCATAGCACGAAGGGCACGCCCAGCAGGTTTCCCTCGCCCAGATACGAGAACTGCGGCGGGATACGGTGCACGGGGAGTCCATTCGAGATGATCAGCGCGGTCCCGCGAAATATGCCGAGCGTGCCGAGCGTCACGATAAACGGCTGGATGCGGAGGCGCGTGATCATCAGACCGTTCGCCAACCCGCAGGCAAGACCAGTGACGACCCCCACCAGGACTCCCACCGGTATCGAGAAGCCTTTTTCCATTGCCATCGCACCGATGAGGCCGCTCATCGCCAGGATGGCGCCCACCGAAAGGTCGATGCCGCCCGTGATGATGATCATGGTCATGCCCAGCGCCATGATGTTGATGACCGCCGTCTGCCGCACCACGCTAGAAAGGTTGGTGGCGGTGAGGAAATGCGGGGATGCAATCGCCAAAGCGATGAAAAGAATAATCAGGCTGAGGAACGGAAGCAGCCGCTGGAGCACGATGCGGTCACGGCGGCTTTTCGCGGGTACCGCCGGGACTTGGACCACCGCCGGCTGGCTCACCGAATCTCCTCCGCCGCCGTTTCCAGCGCCGCGTAGCGCATGATCTCTTCCTGCGTCGTCTTTCCCGGCAACTCTCCCGTGATTTTCCCCTCGCGCATCACCAGGATGCGGTCAGCCACTTGCAACAACTCCTGCATTTCCGAACTCACCATAAGGATAGCGGCGCCGGGCTTCGCCAGTTCATGCATCACGTTGAATACTTCCGCCTTGGCACCCACGTCGATGCCGCGCGTCGGTTCATCGAACAAGAATACTTGCGCCTGACGGAACAACCACTTAGCGATGACCACCTTCTGCTGGTTGCCCCCGCTCAGCCGTCCGCACAGCTGGCGCGGCGAGCTGGCCCGGATGTGCAGGCGTCCGATGAAATCCGCGGCGGCGATATTCTGCGCGGTCCGGTTGAGGAACCCGAAGCGGCTGATTCCGCGAACGTTAGCGAGTGTGATGTTGTGCGCGATGGGCAGCCGCAAGGCCAAACCGGTAATTTGCCGATCTTCCGTGACCAAGGCGAGGCCTGCTTCCACCGCCTGCTGCGGCGAGTTGATCTTTATTTCCCGCCCGCGAACCCAGACCCTCCCCGAATCAATCGGATCGACGCCGAACAGCGCCCGGCACAGCTCGGTGCGCCCGGCCCCGATCAGCCCGGCCATCCCCACAATCTCGCCCGCTCGCAGCGAAAACGAGATATCCCGCAATTGCCCCTCTTGATTGAGGTGTTCGACGCGCAATAGCTCGTCGCCGGGCGGGAGCGGGTCGCGATGGTAAATCGCCGAAAGTTCGCGACCTACCATATGTTGGATAATCCGGCTGGTGGTGAGCTCCGCAAGTGGGCTAGTATGAACCGTCCGCCCATCGCGAAATACAGTTACTCTGTCGCCGACCGACTGTAATTCGTCGAGCCGATGCGTAATATAAATGACCCCCACTTTTCGCTCGCGTAAAGTCTTGACAATACGAAAGACTTCCGCCGCCTCGGAACCGGAGAGCGATGAAGTTGGCTCATCAAAAATGACCAGGCTGGAGCCATGCAGGATCGCCCGGCAGATTTCCACCAGTTGTTTGCCCGCGGGGGTGAGCTTTTCTACGCGCCACTCGGCCCGGAGCGGAAATTGGTGGTCTGAAATCAATCGGTTGGCAGCTTCCATCATGCGCTGCCGCCTGACCCAGCCGAATGGAAGGCGCTCTTCCCGCCCCAGGTAGAGGTTTTCGGCTACTGTTAAGTGCGGCGCGAGCAGCGATTCCTGGTGGACCATCGAGATTCCGATGGCCGCCGCCTCCGCCGGAGTTTTCAGGTGCACTTCACGGCTCTGCCAGAGCATCTGGCCGCGATCCCTCTCCACAATTCCGGCGATGATCTTCATGAGCGTGGACTTACCCGCTCCGTTTTCGCCCAGTAGTAGGTGGACCTCGCCAGCTTTGACGGTCAGGCAACCATCGCTAAGTGCCGCGACACCGCCGTACCGCTTCTCGATGTGGTTGAGCTCTAAGAGCACCGGAAGGGGACTAGTTTACCGTATTCGGTATGGCTCTTAGCAGAAACAAAAAAGGTTCCAAGTGACCCACTTCTCAGCCGCGCTCCACACCGGCATGCCCGGTTGAAGACATCGCAAACAGAACCGCTGGGCGTTTGTTTCTCCGCTCCCCGCCTCGCGTGTTTCTCGCGAAACGGATCAAAGCCTAGAAACTCTACCTGCGTCGCCGTTCTGCCCGGGGCCGACATTTCGAAAGGCCTTTCGCTCGCTTCCGGCGGCCTCCTGTTTCCAGGTTTGCCGCTAAAAGGTCAACGCTCCCGGCTACTTTCTTCAATGTCACGCTGACGCTTCCATCGAGCCCGTTCCACTCACTGCTCTTCCGCTCAGTTCGGTTTGCCCCGTACTGGGCGGGATCATCGCCATGAGCCCGTTGCCCGACGTCACCTCAGCGTTTCTTGCGGCCACTGTATCTCCACTCCCCTCGGGGGACTTTTACATCCCCTTGCAGATCGCAGCGTTCGACGCAGCCTGCCGCTCGAAAGCTCACCTGTATGAACTGCCCGATTTCCCTTCGCTCCCCGCCAGCCGTTCGCTTTTGACAATCGGCCTTCGGATCATCGTTCCGAGTTCGCTACGTCTCACCAGGTTCGACTGTTCCGTGAACCTCTTGGAACCTCAGTCATCATGCTCTCAAAGCTCGTTTACGTCAAACGAAATCTTTAACGCAGGTGACATTTTCCTCAAGATTCTTCTAGCGTGATTTCATTCATTTAGCGGTGCATAGGCGTGGGAGACCAGTGGAAAAATTGAGCACGTGCGTGGAAAAAACAGAAAGGCTCGGTAGTGTTACGCGATCACCTTGATTCGATCCTCCAACGCACGGGGTTTCGAGGCGCTGGCAAGCAGCGGCTCTTGCGTTTTGCGCATGAAACGGAGCGCAGGAAGACCGGCGGTGAATCCCCACTTCTTGTAGAAGGGAACCATCTCGTCCCGGCAGTAGAGTTCGATGTGCTCGACAAACAGCAGGGCGGGGTGGGCCGTGATGGCGTCCAGCAGCATTCTCCCGAGACCCAGATCGCGATGGGAACGCGCCACGATCACATCAAAAACGACGGCTTTGTAAACGAAGTCTGTGAGAACGCGCGCAAAAGCCACGAGACCGCCGGTTTCCGAATCGCAAAAGGCGAAAACCAGGTCCGAGTGCTGCACGACGCGGCGGACGTCGTGAAGCTTGCGGCTGCGGCTCCACCATTCGTGCTGGTACATGCGCCAGAGCTGCTCGATGTGGCCGCTGGTGAGGCGGCTCACGAACTGCAGCTCGGGTGCAACCCGCGGGTGAGCTTTGGATGCCATAAAGCTTCCCATATCGTAAGGCCCGTTCATAAATAAGTACAGATGCAGATTGATTGCAATGTGACCAGTACAGTTGTAGAATTTTATATCTGATGTCCATGCTCGCAGCGGTCAAGATGCCGCTTTACCTAAAACTCGCCCGGTCTCTCGAAGAGCAGATGGGGCGTGGTGTGTTGCGCCCGGGCGAGCGGCTTCCCTCGGTGCGCTCCTTCAGCCGCCAGCAAGGGGTGAGCATTTCGACGGTGCTGGAGGCATACATGTGGCTAGAGAACCGCGGCGCCATCGAATCGCGGCCGAAGTCGGGGTTTTTCGTGCGCGTGGCGTTCGCGAAATCGGTTCCCGAGCCAAGGTTTCAAACGCCGGAGCCGAGGCCCGCGAGTTTTCGGGCCGGCGACATCGTGGCCGAAGTTGTGCGATCGGCGAATCAGCCGGGCAGCATTCCGTTGGGAAGTGCGCTGCCGGATCCGCAGCTTCTGCCGAACGGCAAACTGAACCAGATTCTGCGGAGTGTGATCCGGCGCGACCCTTGCCACAGCAGCAGCTACTGTTTCCCGCCCGGGACAGAGAATCTGCGCCGGCAGATTGCGCGCCGTTCGCTGGCGTACGGGTGCAATCTCGCGCCATCGGAAATCGTCGTGACCACGGGAGCGATGGAGGCGCTCAACTTGGGCCTTCGCGCGGTGGCACGGGCGGACGATGTGATCGCGGTGGAAAGCCCGACTTATTTCGGCGTGCTCCTGGCCATCCAGTCGTTGGGCATGCGGGCCATCGAGATTCCCACGCATCCGCGCGAGGGGATGAGCCTCGACTGGCTGGAAAGCGCCATTCGCAAGCACCGCATCAAAGCGTGTGTGTCGATGACGAATGGCCATAATCCACTGGGCTATGTGCTGCCGGACGACTATAAGAAAGAACTGGCCGAGCTGACGGCACGGCATGATGTCGCGCTGATCGAGGACAACATTTACGGCGAGTTGGCATTTGGGGCGCGACAACCGAAGGTCGCCAAGGCCTTCGACCGCAAAGGCAACGTGCTGCTCTGCGCATCCTTTTCCAAGGTCCTGGCGCCGGGTTTTCGCGTGGGGTGGATGCATGCGGGCCGCTATCAAGCGGAAGTGGAGCGGCTCAAGTTCATCAACACCGTTGCCACGGCGTCTCTGCCGCAGTTTGTGCTCGCGGAGTTTCTGGAATCAGGAGGGTTCGACCGCTACGTCAGCCGGCTTCGCATCGCGTTCGCGGAACAGGTGCGCGTCATGAGCCAGGCTGTGGCCAAGTACTTTCCGGAAGGCACGCGTATCACACGGCCCGATGCCGGATATGTGCTGTGGGTTGAGCTGCCGAAGAAGGTGGATGCGCTGAAATTGTTTCGCGCGGCGTTGGCGGCGAATATCAGCATCGTGCCCGGCCCGATATTTTCCACGACGGGCAGGTTCAGCAACTACGTCCGCGTTAGCTGCGGATACCGGTGGTCGGATGCAATCGATCGCGCCCTGTTGACGCTGGGACGCGCCGCGGACGATTTGGTGCGTGATTCATAACGTCAGAGTCACTTTGGTGAGCGTGCGCGGGTGATCGGGGTCCAGGCCCTTCTGAGCGGCCAGACACGCCGCGAACATCTGCGCGGGAATGATGTAGGGAATAGGCGTGTAAAGCTCGCTCAAGCGCTGTGGCAGACGGATCACGCGCGTCCCGACTTCAGCCGCAGCCGGGTTGCCAGCATCCGTAATGATGACCGTTTCCGCTTGGAGTGAATTCAGCTTCTCGATGGCTTCGCGTACCGGCGTCCAGGTGAAGCCCGACGGTGCGAAAACGAACACCGGGAAATTGGGTTCCACAAGCGCGATGGGACCGTGCAGGAAGTCGGCCGAAGAAAAGCGCTCCGCCACCACGTAGCAGGTCTCCATCAATTTGAGCGACATTTCGAAGGCGTTGGCGTAATTCAAGCCGCGGCCCATGACGACGCAGTGGTCCATGAACCGGTAGCGTTCGGAGAGAGCACGGATTTCCGGCTCCAGGCGGAGCGCATTGGCGGCACGCTCGGGAATGCGCGCCATGTCATTCAGCCGAATCTTGGCTCCTAGTGCGTACGCCAGCAGATAGAGCATGAGCACCTGGCCGGTGTAAGTCTTGGTGGCGGCAACGCTTTTCTCTTTGCCGGCGTGGACGAAAAAGACATGCTCGGCGAGCTTCGCGAGCGAGCTGGATTGCTCGTTAGTGATGCCAACAGTTAGAGCGCCTTGCTGGCGCGCCTCCGACAAAATGAGATTGGTGTCGGTTGATTCGCCCGATTGCGAAACTGCGACTACGAGGGCATCGCGGAAATCGACGCGCGCGTTGTAAAGCGTGTAGATCGAGGGCGCAGCGAGCGAGACGGGGATGCGGGTGGTGATTTCGAGAAGGTAGCGGCCGAACAGAGCGGCGTTGTCGGAGGTGCCGCGCGCCACCAGCACCACCAAACGCGGCCGGCGCTTCTCGACCAGGCGTTTGAAACGCTCCACGCGTTTGAGCTCCCGGCGCAGTGTGCGCTCCAGCCTCTCCGGCTGTTGGCGAATCTCTTCCAGCATACGAGACATGAATTCCAGGATAGCGAACGGGGGCTCGCCGTGCGCGGTGGTTGACGAGGGCTCCCCCGTGATTCACCATGTTAGGTCTATGACCACCCCTCCACAGCAGCCCAGGATCCAACTGATCAACTCGCCGGAATACCGCGAAGGCTACGCCAACAGCGTGCAGGTTCGCGTGAGCCTCTGGGATTTTCTCCTGCTGTTCGGGCTGGTGAACCAGACCGCTCCGGATAGCGTGAACATCCATAACTTTCAGGGCATCTATCTTAGCCCGCAACAAGCCAAAGCCCTGCTGAACGTGCTGCAACAAAACGTCAAGCAATACGAGTCAGCCTTTGGGGAAATCAAGCTCGAGCCTCAGGCCGGCGCGGGCATCGTGCAATAGCTTCCAATGGCTGCAGCGCCGGCAGGCGAACGCGTCCGCGCTCGATTTTATCTCCTGGTTGCAGCGGTTATTGCGGCACTCCTTTTCGCCAGCCATCTGCCCTTCCTGAGGCTGCCGTTCTACTGGGACGAACTGGGCCAGTTCGTGCCGGCGGCGCTCGACATTTTCCAAAAGGGAGCCTGGATTCCGCGCTCGACCGTGCCCAACGTTCATCCACCGGGAGTTATGGCCTACCTGGCGGCCGTGTGGTGCGTGACCGGCTTCTCGATCGTCGCGACTCGCCTGGCGATGCTGGCACTGGCGGCGCTCGGCGTGATGGCTACGTTGCGCCTGGGAGTCCGCATGGGGCTTTCGACCGGCGCCGCGAGCCTCGCCGCCGGGCTTCTCGCCGTATCGCCGCTGTTTTTCGCACAATCGATGATGGCGCAGCTCGATATGCCGGCGATGGTGTTTCTTGTGCTTGCACTGCTGCTTTTTCTCGAAGACCGAATTGGAGCGGCGGTGTTGGTCTCCGCCGTTCTCGTGCTGGTAAAGGAAACGGGACTCATCGCGCCCGGCCTGTTTGGCTTGTGGTTGTGGACGGAACGGCGCCGGCGGGAAGCGCTGTGGTTTCTCTTGCCGATCTTGCCACTGCTCGTTTGGCTGATCGTACTGGAGCGCGGGACGGGACGCTTGTTTGGCAACGCGGCATTCACCCAGTACAACATCTGGTATCCGCTTCATCCGGTGCGCTTGCCGTTGGCGGTGTTGCGGCGTTTGTACTATTTGTTCATCGGAACGGGCCACTGGATCGGCACTATCGCTCTGATTCTGGCACTGCGAAACGCAACGGTGTTCAAAACTCGCGAATGGCGCGTGGCGGGCGTGCTTGTGGCGGGGCACGTGCTATTGGTGAGCGTTCTGGGTGGAGCTGTTCTCGAGCGTTACCTCGTTCCAGTGCTTCCCGTCCTCTATCTCGCGTTTGTGGCGGCGTTTTGGCAATATCGAACCCGTTGGCGCATTGTGAGCGCAGCCGCGCTCGGTGCGGCGCTGATAGCGGGGAATTTCGTAAACCCGCCTTATCCGTTCCCGCTGGAGAACAATCTCGCGTTCACCGATTTCGTCGCGCTCCAGTCCGAAGCCGCCGAGTATTTGGAAAAGCGGCTTCCTCAAGCCAGGATTGCGACGGCGTTTCCTCTTGCTTCGGCGCTTCGGCGGCCAGAATTCGGTTACGTGCGGCATTCGCTCCGCGCCCGCGAAATCGACGATTTTTCCGCTGCCAACGTCGCGCCGCTGGTTCGTGAGGATGTGGCAGTTCTCGTGCTGTATTCCGTGGCATGGGACCCTCTGGGCTTGATGCAAAATCAACGGTGGACGTCGTTTCTTCGAAAATATTACGGATACAGCCCGCCGGTGGGTCCGGACGAAGTGCAGGTGTTGCTGGGCGCACACCGCGTGGCACGATGGACACGTCACGGCCAGTGGATCGAGATCTACCAAAGATAGGAGGCCCGCAATGCGCATTGCCGCGATCGTGCTGATTGCTACGGCGCTGGTGGCATTGACGCGCCAATCGCCGCGCGACCCGTTGCCGCAGCTCCCACGCATCATGATTTGGGCCTGGGAACGGCCGGAGAAGCTGGACTTCATCAATCCACGCGATGCCGGAGTGGCGTTTCTGGCCCGTACTGTCACCGTACACGGCGCGTTGATTGCGGTGCGCCCGCGGTTGCAGCCGCTGGTGGTCGCGCCAGGGACGGTGATGATGGCGGTGGTTCGCATCGAGACCGAAAATCCGCAACCCATCGCGCGCATCGCGGTCGAGCACTCCATCCTCGATGCCACCGAACTCCGCGGTGTCGGCGCATTGCAACTGGACTACGATGCCAAGGCGTCCGAGCGGGATTTCTACCGCGGTGTGATTCAAGACCTGCGCCGCGTGCTGCCGTCCTCCATGCCGCTCTCGATTACTGCCCTCGCTTCGTGGTGCGAGCGTGACGACTGGATCTCCGGCCTTCCCGTGAGCGAAGCCGTGCCGATGCTGTTTCGCATGGGAGTGGAGCCATACCGTCCGGGTGACGAATTGCTCGCTGGCAAGTGCCGGTCGAGCGTGGGTATCTCGACCGATGAGCCACTCGCCGAGTTCCCCCGCGGGCGGCGCGTTTACATTTTTCATCCACGAAGCTGGTCGCGCGACGAGTTTCGCGCGGCTATCCAGGAGGTGCGGCGATGGCAATAAGAATACGCAATGCGGCGTTGCTGCTGCTCCTGTTTGCCGGGCTGCTCTCGAATCCGCCAGACCTCTCGAGCTGCGGTCCATTTCTTCCGACCGCCGCCTTCATCTTCTGGGGAATACCGGAAGACGCGGAGGGGCGTTTCGCGCGCGGCCAGCTCGGCATCTTACAACCGGGATTTCCACGATTTTATTTGATCATCGCGTACCGGCACTTGGCGGGAATCGGTCTGAACGCGGAGGAGCGGGCGGCATTGTTCGGGCCGGAGCCGCCGTATCAAAGCCCGTGGTCGCCGGAAGAGCCCGAGGCGATCAAGAAATGGCAGAGCGAGCGCGCGCGTGTAGTTGGAGCAGCGGCGCAGCCAAGAATCACTACGTTCAAGAGTATCAGCGGTGACGGCTATTACATCAATTATCTGAACTGCGGCGACGATGCGTTCCTCAACGCAACTCGGACGCTGGAGGATCGAATGCACCAACTCGGTCTCCAGAGTCCCGCGGTGAAGGAGTGGGTGGCGGCACAGGATCAGGTCTTCGCCAATTGCTCCGGCGGTCCTTCGATACCGGTGCCGCTCGATAGCTCGGCTTTGCCGCTTCTTCGTGCGGATAGGACGTACCAGATTGCCGCGGCGCACTTCTACGCAGGTGACCATGCCGCCGCGGAGCAGATGTTTCGCTCGATCGCGGACGACCATAACTCTCCGTGGAGCGTACTGGCGCCCTACCTGGTGGCGAGATCGCTAGTCCGCAAGGCTACGCTGAGCGTGAAGGGGCAAGGCTTTGATCGGGAGTCATTGACTGCGGCCGAGAGCCAGTTGCAGGCGATTCTAAGTGATCCAGCGCAGAGCGCCGTGCATCCTGCGGCGCGACGACTGCTCGATTACGTTCGCACGCGGCTCCGTCCGGCGGAAAAGATGCACACTCTGGCAGAAGCCCTCGTCAGCAAGAACGCGGAAGCAACCATTCAGCAAGCTTCTATCGACTACCGGTTTCTCTACGACCGGTTCGAGAACGGGAATTTCGGCGGGTCGAAAGCACTGCCGGCCGACGACGACCTCACCAACTGGATCCTCTCGTTTCAATCGCGCGATAACCACAACGCAAAGAAAGCCCTCGACGAATGGCGCGCCAAGGGAACGTTGCCGTGGCTGGTTGCGGCGCTTTCCGTGGCGAGCGGGGACGATTCCGCTGCGGGCGATTTGATTGCGGCCGCGCAGAAAGTCGCGTCGGACTCGCCGGCGTATGCGACGGTTGCATTCCACTCGATCCGGCTGATGGAGGAATCGAAACATACGGTCGAAGCGCGAGCCACGCTGGACAAGCTACTGGGATTGGGCGCGTCTGCCATCCCTGAGTCGTCGCTCAACTTGTTTCGCGCCGAGCGAATGAAGGTGGCGGCAACTTGGGACGAGTTCCTCAAGTATTCGGTGCGCATGTCGGTAGGCTCCGCGGTCGGCTTCATGGCGCAGCCCGAAATGGAAGAGCCTGATCCGCCGCAGACCAAACCCCGCCCTGGGTTCGACGTGGATGCCACCAAAGTCTTGAATGAGCAGACGCCGATCGATCTCTTGCTGGATGCCGCGCGCCGGGAGAAGCTGCCGTCAACGATGCGCCGCGAAATCGCCATGGCCGGCTGGGTCAGATCCATTTTGCTCTCCGACGATCAGGCGGCCCGGTCGCTCGCGCCGGTGTTGCAGAATCTTGCGCCGGAATTGCGGCAATCGCTCCAAGAGTATTTGGACGCCCCCGATTCGCGCGCGCGTGTGTTTGCAGCCGTATGCTTGATACTGCGCAATCCGGGGATGCGGCCGTACGTGGACGCCGGTTTCGGGCGCGGAACTCCTGTGAACAAAATCGATAACTACCGCGACAACTGGTGGTGTTCGTTGGCTCCAGGGCCAAACGGCTCCTACGCCTTTGGCTCGTTCCTGGCGGAGCCGTTGCGCCAGCTTTACAAGGACGGCGCTCCGCAGGCGCAATTCCTACCGCCCGATCAGCGAGCACGCGGGCAACGCCAATGGTCAGAGCTCGCCAAGTTGCCCTCTGCGCAGGACTATCTCGCGGCCCAGACAATCGACTGGGTCAAAAGCCACCTGGGCGACCCGCGTGGGCCGGAAGCATTGCACCTGGCTGTCCGCGCCACGCGCTACGGCTGCTCCGAGCAGAAGACGCCGTTTTCCAAACAAGCGTTTGACCTGCTGCACAAACAATACCGCAATTCCGAATGGGCGCAGAAGACCAAGTACTGGTATTGATCTAGCGCCGTGCCAACAGGTTCCCCGTGCGGTCTACATGGAACCGCCATCCAGGCGGAACGAGCGCGGTTGCACCGTAATCTAACACTAGCGCCGGACCCTGTGACTCACGTTCGCGGACTTGCTCCCGTGCGAACACCGGCACCAGCCGGAACTTGCCGCCGGTCCACACGCGGCGAACCTCCGATTTGTTTCTCGACCGTGAGCGCGCCCACTCCGGTGCCGCAGTCTTGGCCACCGCGATCGTCGCGCGCACTCTTGCCGTCACGATTTCGGTGGGCCGCTCGGGATTGCAGTAACCGTAGATACGATTGTGCTCTTCGTGAAACGAAGCGCCCCACGGAACCGTGAGCTCGTAGCTTTGGCCGACATAGCGCACGTCGGCCATTCGCTCGATTGTTGCACCGCGCATGTCACGCCGGGCCGACCGTTCGAGCTGCGCGAACCGGTTCTCGATCTGCGCCGCATCCACCACTGCGGCCGAGTAATCGCGCATGCGATCCGCCAGCAGCATGCCCAGCGCCGAAAGCGCTCCCGCGAAGCGCGGCACGACCACGATACGGATTCCCAGTTCTTCCGCCATCTCGCACGCGTGCAACCCGCCGCAGCCGCCGAACGCCACGAGCGGGAAATCGCGCGGATCGCGCCCGCGCTCGACGGAAACCACGCGAATGGCGCGCTCCATGTTGGCATTGGCCACGCGCACAATCCCTGCGGCCGTTGCGACTTGGTCACGCTTCAGCACACGGGCAATGCGATCGACCGCCGCACACGCGCGAGCTGCATCGATCTGCATTTCTCCGCCCAGAAATTGGTGCACAGTGATGCGGCCGAGCACCACGTGCGCGTCCGTAACGGTTGCTTGATCGCCGGTCCCGTAGCACGCCGGACCAGGATCGGCGCCAGCGCTCTCCGGGCCCACGCGCAGCAGACCGCCTTCATCCACCCGAGCGATCGACCCTCCGCCCGCACCCACCGTATGGATATCCAGCATCGGCACACGCACGGGAAGACCATCAACAAACGCCTCGGTCGTCAGACGGAGCTTCCCGTCCCAAAGACTGACGTCCGTGGACGTGCCTCCCATGTCAAAGGTAAGGGCCCGTTCGAAACCACTCCAGTGCGCCGCCGCACCCGCACCGACCACGCCGCCCGCCGGCCCCGAGAGAATCGTTCGCACGGCGTGGCGGCGCGCCTCAGCCATGGAGATGAACCCGCCGTTGGATTGTAGGATCGAGACCCGGTGCCGGGTGCCCCGCTCCAACTCGGACAGATACGCATCCATGAGCGGGCCGACGTAGGCGTTGATGAGAGTTGTGGAGGCCCTCTCGTACTCCCGGAACTCGGGTGACACTTCGTGCGAACAGCAGAGATAGTGTTCTCCGCCTAACACATGCGCCGTGGTCTGCTCATTTTCCGGGTTGGCGTATGCGTGCAAAAAGCAAATCGCTGCCGCGTCCACTCCGGCCCGGCGCAGACGGTTTCTCAGCCGCACCAGCTCCGCGCGCGTCGGACGCTTGGCAATCGAACCATCGAAATAAGCCCGCTCGCCAACGCCGAAGCACAGTTCCGGCGGCACGAGATGGCGCTTTAACGGAGGAGTGAGATTGTAGAGTTGTGCGCGGTTCTGCCGCCCGATGCGCACGAGGTCGGTGAAACCTTCGGTCGTGACGAAAGCCGTTCGGGCGCCTTTGCGTTCGAGCAGCGCATTGGTGGCTACCGTGGATCCGTGCACCACTTCCGTGCGCGCTGGCGCTGCGATGCGGCGCAATCCCTCCAGAATCACGCTCGCCGGCGAGGCGGGGTTCGAGCGCAACTTGAAAGTTTCGATCGCGCCATCATCGCGCAATACGATGAAGTCCGTGAATGTTCCGCCCGTATCAATGCCGATGCGCACGACTCAGCATGGTAGCAGAGCGGAATAGCCGCCATCACTGCGCTTACTCGTGTGGGATGTCTCCGTGCGGTTTGTGCTGTGTAATTTCCTCGTAAGCGTCGCGGACCTGGGCGGCCAGGTCGTCCCCCACCCAGTTCTTTACACTCTCCGGCAATTGAATGCTGGTGGACAGTTTGGCTCCGTCCTTCTTCACGATGTCATCGAGTTTCTTACCTTGTTTGACGGCCGTTTCCACGGCGTTCTGCAGTTCCGTCATGAACCGGCCCTGGCCTTCCAGGATTTCCTTGCCGCCAGGACCACCGTGGCCGGGTAGCACGTGCTCGGCGCCAAGCTTAGCAGCCGCCGCGGTTACCTTCGGCCAGTTGGCAAGGTTCCCGTCCGCCAGGTAATTGTACGGCCCGTTCACGGCCGCATCGCCGCTGCACAGCACCTTCTCCTTGGGCAGGTAAACGAATCCATCGCCCCGTGTGTGCGCCCAGCCGAAGAAGTAAAAGCGAACTTCGCGCGTGTCGTCCTTGAGAATGAACGGGCTCTTGTCGAAGGTTTGTCTTGGCGGTTCGACACTGTCGCTGTGCATGTCGGCAACGTCCTGGCGTTCTTTTGCCGTGGCCTGCCAGCGCCTGGGCTCATAACGCTTCATCTCCTCGATCACACCCTTGTAGGCTAACGTGGTCGCGCCCGCCTGCGTCCACACCGCGTTGCCGTAGGAATGGTCGCCATGATGGTGCGTGTCGAAGACGTACTTCACCGGCTTGTCCGAAACCTTCTTGGCTGCTTCCATCGTGAGCCGCGCACCACTCGGAAAATTCGCGTCCACCACAATCAAGTAGTCTTTCATCTCGATGATGACGTTGTTGCAGTGCCCCAGGTGCTCCAGGTCGCCCTCGCGAAACCAGACGCCCGGAACAATCTGCTTCACCGTGCCGGGCTGCGCGTCACCAGCGGCTACGAAGAAAGCCACCGTGGTGAGAACCGCGAAGGCACTCAGAATCCAAACCCGTCGCTGCATCATGAAATGTCCGCTCAAGGGGAAATCAAAAGAAGGCCGGTGTCTAACCGAACGCGGCCGCCCAACCCGTCTTGATTACTATCCAAAGCGCCCACGAGCCCATCACCCAAGTCAAGGATGTTGCCCACGAAATTTTTCGGGCTGCCACGCTAAGGCCGGTAGCAAGCAGCAGCAGAATCCAGATCGTGAAGGCGTCGACCGATGTGGCTAGGCTGTACAGCCATTTCGGAGTACTCACCGCGTCGAGGAATGCGCCGACATTCGTGGGCGTCGGGTTCTGCAGGTCAAACTGATCCGGGTCCTTCAACAGCATCACAGCCATGGCCATGATGCTGGAAAAGATCAGCGGGACGAACGAGTAACAACACACTGCGTATACCTGGCGGAAGGTGACCTCCGCGCCCAGAAAAGTTTTGAAGATGAGAAGAAAGATCGCTGCGACAATCAGAGCCATGACAGGCGTTGCGAAAACGGCAATAATGTTGAACGCGTAGGGAGCGATTTTGACCTGCATGTTAATCGTCTGTTCCCTGGCAGCAGGGTCCATTTTTTGCATGGTCGAGTTCGTCTCCGCAATCCCGCGGTAAAAGCGCTCATACCCCACCCGCTGGCTGAACGTGTTGAGCAAGATTAAACTCATCACGATGATGATGGCCAGTGGCGGCCACCAACGCGGGTGGGCGGCGATGTCTCGAAAAGCTGCGCTCGGTTCCCATAGGACACCGGTGAGGCGGGCAACTTCGCTCATCTTGGCAGGTTGTCCGGAGGACCCGGGCTGTGCTGCTGCTGTTCCAGTACCCATTTGGCCTGCCATTGTGTCGCGGCAACGGGCCGGTGTCAAGGCCGCTAGGCCAACAGGCCGCTAGGCCTCCGCGTGGTACCTGACGCTGAGATGCGGCGTCTCCAGCCGCTGATGGCCTTGGACACGCGAGGTAAGGCAGCTTTCCAGCACGCCGCTCGTCAGCAGTGTGCGTTCCACCGGGTACGGCGCCTTGCCGGTCACGAACATCTCTTCCACTTTGCCGATCAGCCGGGCTGAGTACGTCACGTTTGGCTCGGGCGTTAGCAGAAACTGCGTGGATATGAGACCCCGTCCCTTCACGCGCGCCGCAAAGTTAAAGTCCTGCAGAGCTCCATCCAGCATCAGCAGCGTCGCTTTCAACCCATCCCCGTACTCAATGAAATAAGCCCACGGATTCTTCGCCAACTTAGGCAACTCGCCGTTGTATACCAGGTCCTGGGTGCGCCCATCCTTGACGGTCAGACCGAGCGGTGTGTCGCTTCGCGAAAGGGCCGAGGTCAGCAGTTCCTTCGACCACCGGCCTTCCTCCCCAGCCTTCCAGACTGCATCGCCTTCCACTAACTGCACCGCCTTGACGCCGGTTTCTCCGGCCTTGCGCCGCTCCACCATGCACTGCAATCCTTCGAGCGCGTGAAAATCCATGGCATCCGACCCGCCTTCGCCCACCATCAGCGCGTCTTCGATCTCGCAGCCGAGCGGCAATTCCACGTCCGGCAGCCGCCACGTCACGGGCAACGACGAGCCCGCCAGCATCGGAAATCCAAGCCGCCGAGAGGCGTCCACCATCCATTTCGCCTTTTCGAAACTGTACGAGAGGTGCTTGTCGTTGAAAACGGGAACGGTCCTTCCATCTTTCTCGAATACGTCCACGCACTGGTGGAAGAACTCGTAGCGTGGATAGAGAATCTGCCCCTTCTCGTTGCGCGGATACTCGCCATGTTCGCCGATAATCATCACCGCATCGACGGCCAGTTTGTCGCCACCGCAGCGCAACGCTTCCGCCACGCTCGGATACACGTGAAATCCGAATTCCCGCGCGCGGGCTTCGCTGAGATCGCCCTCCGGCTTCTGGTCTACGTAGAGCGACACGATCTTCATGTCCGGCCGGTGCCACTTCCCGTCGCGAGGGTAGCCTACCAGAATCCGGTCCGCCTCGTGCTGCGCGTGCGAAAGGTACTTGTAAACCGTCGTGATAACCGCAATCCGCTGCATGGCTGGCTATGTTCTCCAGAACGTGGATTCTTTCGTGGGCTGGTAATGAATGCCCAGATACGGCGTTTCGTAGCGCGTTTGATTGCGATACAAGCTCTCGACCCCCGCCGCCGTCAATCCGGTCGTCAACAGCGTCCGCTCCACCGGATATGTGGGCTTCCCCGTCAAATACATCTGCTCCGCGCCGTTCACGAGCGGGCTGAAAAAATTCGCCAGCGTGGTCCGCCCATCCGGCATCGGCAGGTACATTTGCGTTGAAAAGGGTTCCGCCCGTCCTTCGATGCTCGCCGCGAAATTGAAGTCCCGCACCAGCCCGCTCATCAGCAGCATCGTGCACTTGAGCCCGTCCGCATGCTCGTAGCGGTACGCCACGGGGTCCTTCACCAGCCGCCGCATGTCATCGAATGCCGGAAAAACGTCGTTGAAGCCGGCCCGCGCGGGCGTCAGCGTGTGGCTCCGGCAGAGCGCAGCCTCCATCAACTCGTGCGGCCAGACGCCTTCCTGATACGCCTTCCAGAAATTTTCGCCGCGATATGCTTGCACCCATTTCACGCCGCTCTCCCCGCCCTGCCGCCGCTCCACCATGCACTGAATCGTCTCCAGGCCGTGAAAGTCATAGCTATCCACGCCGCCATAACACACGCTCAGCGCCTCGCGCACTCGCGCACCAGTGGGCATCTCGACCGACGGCGTACGCCACGTCACCGCCAAGCTCGATCCTGCCATGAACGCGAAGTCCATGCTGCGCGACGTATCGTACATCTCTTTCGCCCAGTCCCAGTTCCAAGAGAGATGCTTGTCGTTAAACACCGGCACTGTGCGCCCACTATCGCGAAACACTTTCACGATCTGCTGGAAGAATTCGTAGCGTGGATACTTCGTCTGCCCCTTTTCGTTTTCCGGATAGTGGCCATGCTCGCCCACCAGTACCACGCCATCCACGGCGAGCTTGCTGCCTCCGAGCGTCAGCGCTTCCGCGATCGTCGGATAAATCTTCATCTCTGGATGCCGCGCCGCCCGTTCCCGGCTCAAGTCACCCTCGCCTACCTGGTCCACGTACAGTGCGACCAGATCCATCGGCGGATGGTGATGCGTGCCGTTCCATCCGTACCCATCCAGAAAACGATCGACGATATGCTGGCTATGCGAGTAGCGGAAGAAGATCGTGCAGACTGCCGCCAGTTTCGGCCGCCGCTGCGCTTGAAACAAGCTCGGTACCGCCGCACCGGCAATAAATTCTCTTCGGGAAATCGCCATCTCTTACCTCTCCAACTCCGCCACCGCGTAGACGCTCATCTGCGGAATCGTGAACTCTGTCCCGCCATCCACCACCTCGTACTCCGTCAGCGCCGTGTCCTTCCCTGCGAACGCTTTCAGTTTGCCGTGCTGGTATTCGCCGCGCACGCGCACGCGCATCCCGTCCACTTTGCCGCCCCCGTAGTTGATCAGATGCACGCGCACCTGGCGATCGTCCCCGTTCAGCCTTCCGAGCACCACATCGCTTCCGTAAATACGCAACAGCCGTTTTTCGTCCGTCAACTTTTGCCGGACCAGGGTCGCGAATCCGTAAGCGTCAGCCGCCTCTTCCTTCGGAAAGTCCTTCGTCCCAATCTGCACGTTCAGATCGTATTTCGGGTCCGGCGCGGCAACCACTCGATACATCAGGTTCCGCCGTGAGAGCAGGTTCAGTACCTCGCCCGTCTCGTCCGATCCGTCATCCATGATCGCAATGTTCGCTAATACCGGCAGCACCGGCCCATCAATACTCCGCAGAAACGCCAGCATCTGCCCGAAGGCCGGCACATCGCGCGCCTCCGGATGCACCACGGCGTCCACGCCATAGACGTACGCCTCCGCCGCCGCCAGCGCTGCCTTCCGCCACGGCACGTTGTAATAATACCGGCACCGCCCCCCGTCGCGTTCCAATCGCCAGCCGTTCGCATCCACCCAAGGCAGACTCGTAGCCGCCGCGACGTCCATTCGATACTCCACTCCGGGAGCCGGCAGCTTCACGAACTTCGCTGCATCGAACGCCTGCGCATCAATCCCGGCAGCCTTCCATGCGGCTGTCTGGCCCGCCGGCACATACACTCGCTCCGCGCCGGTCTTCTTCACTATTTCCACCGTCTGCGGACTCTGGTCCCAATACAGCCCCGGCAGTAGGGCTGCCAAAAAAAAGCTGAGCATCACAGTTCGATTTTCCTCGCCTGAATCTTATCGAGATCGTAGACGCCCAGTCCCAGCGTCGACGCGTATTCGATATGTCCCGGTTCCCGAATGTACCGGTCGATGTTCGGATTGTCGTCGTATCCATTGCCGCTCTTGATGTGCGCCATCGAGCGATCCCACACCGAGGTCGCGTGCTCCGCCTTGCGTTTGTCGTCGATCACATCCAGCAGCAGCCGGTCCATCACCACCGGGTCCGTCCCGAACATCATTTGCTTTGGATAAAAACGGAACTTGCGACTTGGCGAGAACGGCCCGCCGTGCCACACGCCGCGTAAACCGTCCATGATGCCGAGCACCGTTCGCGAGCGCAGCGGCTCCACAGTGGCCAGCGTGCCGATAAGCGAATAGGTGTTGGTCTTGATTCCGGAATGCGATCGCGCCACGTTGGAAAAATCCCCGTAGGCAATGTTCTTCAGGCAGCCAGTCACCCCCGATGCGCCGTGGTCCTTCATGTTGGGTACGTTGATGATCTTCGTAATGTGCTCGGTGACGGGCCGCACCAGATTCGATCGCGTGTCGTCTTCGCCAAAGAAGTTCACATCCACGTACGTGTTCGGATCGTAGCCGGCGATCGATCCGCGATTATGCTCGGCTGTCCAGATGTGCACACCCGCGGGCACATAGCGGTCGTAATGCACGCTGTCCACCTGGTCGCGGAAGCGTTCGTAGATCCAGATCTGAATTGGCTTCACTCCCACCACGCCCAGATTTCGAACGATCTCGCCCACCACCTCTGGTGTGGACATGATCCCCGGCGCTCCCGAGCAGTTCACCTTGATGCCCACCACGTCGGCGGAATTGAAAAAGCGCGCCCAACTGTCGCGGGCGTCGGCATCCCCGGTGAGCGCGCGCATTCCCTGCGCGATCATTTCCCGCACCGTGGGCACGTCCACCTTTTCCGATTTCTCGTCGATCGATTTCTCCGCGTGCACGCGCGCCACCACACCGGGATACGGCCCAGGCATACCAGGAATCGCCGCTGGTGTGAAGCGGCTCACAATTCGATACCTGGGTAGGTCCTCATGCAGACTGGCGGCCAGAGCCACCGGAGCTGCGGCCGCAGCCTGCAAGAACGCGCGTCGTTTCATATTTCGATCATAGTTGGTTTTTGGCAGCGGGTCGGTTCCCATAATGGCGACTTTCCGCTCAAGTGGATTCGCAAACACGGCGGTGTCAGCTAGTTCACGTACGCGCCCCCTACTGCGCTACCGCTGAAGCAGGTCGGTGAACACGTCTCTTCCTAACTGCGCGAACCTGGCGTACCTTTGGCGGAACCGGCGGCACATTAGCCAGGGCCGCCAGAAGATTGTTGGCTTCGTAATGGAGATTTATTTGCCTACGCCCGTTGCCCTCGGTAACCGCCAGAAAGATGCCTGCTTGGCGTTTGAGGCTCAGAGCGACGTATGTCTCAAACCCCGCGCCTCCTCCGGTCTTCTCCATCAGCGCCGATGGGCCGTCCGGATCTCCCAGTTGAATCCATGCCAGCCCAATGCCGGTCGGTTCTCCTGCATGGCTCAGACCTTGCACCGACTTCAGTTGTGCCGGCTCCAGGTAGACGTTTATCTCCGGCCCAACCTGAGCGGCAGCTCCTGGAATATGCAGCAGATATTGAAGCACGCGAGCCATGTCTGCCGCCGTTGAATACACTCCTCCGCTGGCTCCCGATGCCTGTGTGTCGGTGCATGGGCCTTCATCCTCGGTTCCACGTAGCAACTGAGCACACTGCTCCCTCGTGGGTGTCAGCGTCGTGTCGCGCAGACTGAGCGGCCCCACAATGCGTTCATTTAGAAGCTGAGCATAGGTCTCGTTCGCGGCAGTCGCAAGTGCGTCACCAAGAAAATCAAAGCCAACATTGGAATACAGGGCAGCTGTGCCCGGCCGGGTAATCAGTCTCTGCTTCCGGAGCCATCTCCAGCGAAAAGCCTGGTCCGGAAAAGTGAAGTGCGGCGTATTTGAAGGATAGGGACCCACCTCGCGCGGCAGTCCGCTCGTGTGCGTAGCCAGATCCCGCAATGTGATAGGTGTTCCCCCCGCGCCTTTGGGAACAATTCTTTTAGGCGGTGCAAACCGCTGCAAAGGATCGCTGAGCCTGACCTTGCCCTCGTTCGTCAGCTCCATCAGTAATTCGCCTGCAAAGACTTTCGATATCGAGCACAGTCGAACAAGAGAGTTCGAATTCGGTCTAACTCCACTCCCAGGAAATGTTTCCCCATAGCCCTTCATCATGACTTCCTGATTCCGAACAACAACCAGAACCATTCCAGTCACACCGGATTGCTCAAAAATGGTTGCGCCGCGAAGATCGGCGTCTGCGAGCGACAGTGGTTCCTGTGCCGCCATCCACGCCGCCGAAGTGATAAGCAGCACACCGGAAAGAAGAACTCTCGTCACAGTCGGGCGCACCTGAGCCACTACCATAGCACGCTGTTTTTAGGCGCCTAAATGTGAACATCCGCTCAGCCCCGCGGTAGTGTTTGAACCGCGCGGCCGGCCTTTCTCCGCGCTAGGGAAGTTGTGTGGCGTCACCGTGGAATGGCTTGCCTCCACTTGGCCTTCTGATGACTCAATCCCTCAGCTCTTCGCTCGCCCAAACAACCGTATCCGCACCACGAAGTGCCGGCCCTCATCGCCAAGGAACTGCCCGAACGTCGGCGAGCCAACCACATTGCTCACCGCCGTCGGATTGCGATGGTCCGTCAGGTTGTTGGCCCCCGCGCGGAGGGCGAACCGGTAGCCCCGAAATGTGAAGCGGCGCTCCAGGTGCAGATTGAAATCGAGGTTGGAAGGAAAACGGTGCGAATCCACCGCTCCCTGCACAACTCCCGTGTCTTCCGCAATCGAATAAGGAAACCCCGTCCGCCAATCGAACAAATATGCGATCGCCCAGTTTTTCCGGAACCTCTGCAATGGTGGCGGCAGGTACCCCCAGCTCAGGAACCGATTGGGTGCATCCCACGGCATCGGGCCTAGATTGTTACCCACCTGAAGCGGCTGGTCTACGCTCACGTCCAGCACCGCATTGGAAAGCGCTTGCGAGTGGACGTAACTCACCATCCAACCGTACTGATCACCGAAATTGTGACGCACCGTCACAGCTTCTTCATCGTAGGAATCGCGCCGCAGGTTGGATAATTCATACGTCCCGCCGTATCCAGAGCCCAGTCCTTGCGGTTGAATGATTGTGGATCCTCCGTTCTCCGGACTGTATACAAAACCGTCGGTCCCGCGTTTTCGCAGCCACGCCACTTTCGCATAGATGCGATGGCCCAGATCCCGCTCCACGCCCGCACTCCAGTTGTCATACCGCGGCATACTGAGCCCGTGACCCGCGACAAAACTGGTGGTCAGCGGAGCCTCGGGCACTCCGTTTGCCGAAAAAGGCGTGGTGATCGCCTGCTGATCCAGCGGCCGGCTGAACAGCGCCAAATTCGTTGCGTCGTAGATGACGCTGTAGCCTGCCACGATTTTGGTGCGTGAGTTCGCAAACGGCGCATAGGCTGCCGCCACCCGCGGCCCGAACGACGCGCGCCGCACCAGCTTGTCCCAGTCCTCGCGCAACCCCACATCAATCACGAGCCTGGGCACGGGTTGCCAGTGATCGTTGATATACCAGGCCGTCGCCACATTCGGCCGGCGGAAGTCACCGCTCCCGGCAAACGCAGTTTCGAAAAGCGGCAGCCCCGAGAGCCCAATCACTTCGTAACCCGTGCGGTGAAGCTGCGCCGAAAAATCGAGCCGTTGCGCGTCAGCTCCAATTTGCAATTGATGCCGCCCCGCCAGGTGAAAAGCCGACGGGAAGAAATTCACGAAGAGCTGCTTTCGACCCCCGTGTTGCCGCGAGTCCACAAAGTAGTTGCCGCTGGCTCCTTCCGGCGTCACCAGGTAAAGTGCGGTGCCTTCCGGAACCGAGCTCTCAAACACTCGCTGCCACGCAAACCCGGCTTCCGCCATCGTGCTGTTGTTCCACGAGTACGTGTCTTTCACCGCGGCCACCCACTCGTTCCCGCTCTGGCCTACTGTGGTCGATTCCGGATCCAGCACGCCCAGCCCGGCGTGAGCCTGATGCGTGTAATTGGTCAAGAAGTCCCCGTACAGGATGTTGGCCGCCGTCAGGTTCACCTGCGTGTGAAACAAGTTTCCCGCGGCCCAGGTCGTGTTCGTGTCCTCGCCCTTGGGTAACCCGTTAACATAACCGCCGTTGAATTCTCCATCGAAACTGTCGGAGAACCAGGCTCGGCCTTTCACCAGAGGTCCTGAAAAACCGGCGCGCGGTGTCCAGTCGCCTAGCACTAACCCATGGTGCGTATCCAATCCGGGAATAAAGTTCGTCGTCGTGAAGTGATACTCGTCCGTGCCGTTTTCCGTGCTGATCGCCAGCGTTCCTGCCGAGCCGCGTCCGTATTGGGGCGACTCAAGCGAGGAGGTCAAGTCGACCGAACGGATTCCCTCCACTGCCAACCGGGTCGAAAAACGCCCGCTGATGGGATCTGTGATGTCGAAGCCGTCCAGCGTGTATTGAGTTTGATACTCCGCGCCGCCGTGGAAGTGCACGGCGGCCGTGGGGTCCTGAACTACACCCGGTGTTAGTTTTAACGCGTTGCGCAGGCTATTACTCGACGGGTAAGGAACATTGTTGATCTGGGTTCCGCTCAGGCGTTGTTCATTATCGGTCCTCGCCGGGTCAACCAATGATGGCGAATCGCCGACCTCGACGCTCTGGAAAACCTCGCGCTCCGGGCTGAGCACCAGCGTCAACTCGGCCTCGCCCTTTTCCACGTGTGCGGGCCGGTCGGTCAGCCGGAAATAACCTGGGCTCTCGACGCTCACCAGGTAGTCGCCGTCTTCGGAAAGAGCAATCTGAAAGGCGCCCGTCGGCCCGGTGAACGTTTCCACCGGCGCCTGCTCGCCTTTGTGGACCCGCACGTGCGCGTTCGCTACCGGCGCTTCGTTTTCGTCCACGACCCGGCCGCTCAGCATTACCTGGGCGTTGGCGCTCGCCGCCGCCGCGAACACAACCAACCCCACGCGAACGATCCACGGCATTACCACGGGCGATCCCTGATCCACTATATCGCTCATCCGCCCGGCCCGAATTCGTAACTTCTGCGGGAAATGAAGCGAATAAAGGTAGCGAGAGCCAGGAGTCGCACTATTATGAAGAAAAGGCTTCTTGGAGCACAACGTATGGTAAGCACAAACCGATTCACTTTTTTGCCCCGGTGTTTGTGGAAGGCCGCTATTGCCGTGCCATTCCTCACTTTCGCCCTGAGCGCTGCCAATTTTCCCGATCCCACGGTGGACACCCCCCGCACCGGGACTTCAGAGACCGCCATTTTGGCTGGTGGCTGTTTCTGGGGAATGGAGGGCGTCTTCGAATCGTTGAAGGGCGTTTCCGAAGTCGTCTCCGGTTATGCGGGAGGCAACGCGAAAACGGCCCACTACGAAATCGTGAGTACCGGCACGACGGGACACGCCGAGTCCGTTCGAATCACGTACGATCCCTCGAAAATCTCGTACGGTCAACTGCTCAAGGTCTACTTCTCCGTGGCCCACGACCCCACGGAGTTGAACCGGCAAGGACCCGATTGGGGCACCCAGTATCGTTCGGAAATTTTCTATACCAACGAGGAACAGAAGCAGGTCGCCGAAGCCTACATCCAGCAACTGAATGAGGCGAGGGTCTTCCACAAGCGGATCGTCACGAAGCTGGAACCTCTCCAAAAGTTCTATCCAGCCGAAGAGCATCACCAACACTTCATGGCGCGCAACCCGAACTACCCGTATATCGTGTATAACGATGCGCCAAAAGTGAGGAACCTCTACAAAGAGTTCCCGGAATTGGTGAAAGGAGACCCTCAATGAACCGCCGATCATTTCTGGGTCTCCTTGGCAGCGTAGCGCTGGCCGCCGGCAAACAGAGGGATAAGTTATTGAAAATAGTTGAGTTCGACGCTTCTGGCGTCAGAAAAGGACCGGTTGAGGTGGAAAAGATTGAAAAGTCAGACGCCGAGTGGAAAAAGCAGCTCACGCCCGAACAGTTTGAAGTGACCCGGCGCGCGGGCACCGAGCGGGCGTTCACCGGGAAGTATTTCAACAACCACGACGACGGCCTCTACAACTGCATTTGTTGCGGCACGAATCTGTTCGATTCCCGCACCAAGTTCGACTCGGGGACTGGGTGGCCGAGCTTCTGGGCGCCAATTGCGAAGGAAAACGTTACGATACATATAGATACAAGCTTCGGAATGCAGCGCGAGGAAGTCCTGTGCACGCGCTGCGACGCCCACTTGGGGCACGTTTTCCCGGACGGCCCACCTCCCACTCACCTGCGCTATTGTATGAATTCGGCTTCGCTGAACTTCGTCCCACGGGGCAAGGAGCAGTCCTAGCCGCCGTTCTCATGGCCTTTCTTGACGAAAACTTTCTATTGAAAACCGAAACCGCTCGTAGGCTCTACCACGATTACGCGGAGCCGGAGCCGATTCTCGATTATCACAACCACCTTCCGCCGAAGGACATTAGCGAGGACCGGCGATTCTCTAACCTATTTGAAATCTGGCTCGAAGGAGACCACTACAAGTGGCGGGCCATGCGCGCCAACGGCGTCGACGAACGGTTTTGCACCGGCGACGCCGAGCCATACGAGAAGTTTCTGGCGTGGGCGCGGACGGTGCCCTACACCTTACGCAATCCTCTTTATCATTGGACCCACCTCGAGCTGCAACGCTATTTCGGCATCCATGAACTGCTGGACGAACGGACGGCTCCGGGCATCTGGAAGAAAGCAAACGAGATGCTGGCTGGCGGTGACTTGACCGCCCGCGGCATTCTGCGCCGGTTTCGTGTCACGGCGCTGTGCACCACCGATGACCCGGCGGACGATCTTCAGTATCATCAATCCATTGCAAAATCAGGGTTTAACGTCGCTGTCTATCCCGCCTTCCGGCCGGATCGGGTATTTGAAGTCCACTTGCCTGAACGCTGGAACGAGTGGCTGGGGCGCCTCGAGGTTACTGTCAATAGGGAAATCAATAACTTAGCAGCTCTAATCGATGCTCTGGAAAGCCGGCACAACGAGTTTCATGGGATGGGTTGTCGGCTCTCCGATCATGGGCTAAACTCCTGTCCATCAGCGGATTGTACGGAATCCGAGGCCGCCGCGATTTTTCGCAAGACGCGCAACGGCCAAGCCGCATCCGAAGCCGAACAGGCGCAGTTTGCCTCCTATATAATGATTCACCTCGGAAGGCTGGATGCCGCCAAGAACTGGACCAAGCAACTGCATCTCGGCGCGCTGCGGAGCACAAGTTCGCGGATGCTGGCCGTGGCGGGACCGGACAAGGGTTTCGACTCGATCGGGGATTTCCCGCAAACTCAGGCACTTGCAAGACTTCTGGACGCCCTGGAACGCGAAAATGCTCTTCCGAAGATGATCCTCTACAACGTCAATCCGCAAGACAACTACGCTTTTGCGACGATGGCTGGAAATTTCCGGCGGGTGCAATTTGGCAGCGGCTGGTGGTTTCTGGATCAAAAAGAGGGAATCGAGTTGCAGTTGAACGCGCTTTCCAATTGCGGATTGCTATCGCGGTTCATCGGGATGCTGACCGATTCCCGCTCGTTCTTATCATTCCCACGCCACGAATATTTCCGGCGCGTGCTGTGCAATCTGGTCGGCTCGGAGATGGAAATTGGCGAGCTCCCCGCCGATCTCGAGCTTGCCGGCCGTATGATTCGTGACATTTGCTACGGCAATGCGCGGGCGTTTCTAGAGCTGCCGAAAGCCTGATGTGCCGAACGGCATAGCCGAAAAACGGCCTTTCGGCACTCGCTGACCCCAGGGTCATTTACTCATACTGGAAGACAAACCGAGAAAACTCATGGACCATTCAACTCCCACCACGCTCATTCCCGAGCGACCTACGATGCCTCCGCACGTCGAAAGCAAGCCGCGCCGATCCTCGCGGGCATGGGTTTGGCTGTTGCTCCTGGCGGCGCTGGGCGCGGTCGCCTACTATTACTGGCCGAAGGGCAAGCCGGCCGCGGCTACTAGCGCGCCGCCGGCGGCCGCGAGCAAGAAGGGCAGAGGTATGGGCGCGATACCCGTGGTCGCCGTCAAGGCGTATACGGGCAACATCGGCGTGTACATCGAAGGCCTGGGGAACGTGATCCCCATCTATACGGTCACGTTGAAGTCGCGCGTGGATGGCGAGCTCACGAAAGTGCTCTATACCGAAGGCCAACTGGTTCACCAAGGGGACCTGCTTGTGCAAATCGATCCACGCCCTTATCAGGTGATGCTGGAGCAGGCCGAAGGACAACTCGCCAAGGATCAAGCGACGCTGGACAACGCCCGGGTGGATTTGGATCGCTACCAGAAGCTGCTGGCTCAGAATGCGATTCCGGAGCAACAGCTCGCCACGCAGAAGGCCACCGTAGAGTCAGCGGAGGGCGCGGTGAAGTCGGACCAAGGGGCGATCGACGCCGCCAAGCTGGATTTGGTCTACTGCCGCATTACGGCGCCCATTACCGGCAGGGTAGGTCTGCGGCTGGTGGACCCCGGCAATATCGTGCACGCGACCGACACGAATGGGTTGGTAGTCATCACGCAGGTGGATCCGATCAGCGTTATTTTCACGATCAGCGAGGGCGACCTTCCAGCGGTAGTGCAGAGGCTGCGCGCGGGACAGCATTTGAAGGTCGAGGCGCAGGATAACCTTCTTCACAAGACGCTGGCTGTGGGAACTTTGCAAACTATCGATAATCAGATCGACCAGACCACGGGGACGGTAAGACTGCGGGCGCTGTTCGACAACAAGAAGGATGCGTTGTTCCCGAATCAGATGGTGAACCCCCGGCTGCTGGTGGAAGAAAAACATGGTGTCACGCTCGTGCCTAATGCGGCGATTCAGCGGAACTCGCAGACCGCTTATGTCTGGTTGGTAAAGCCAGACCGGAGCGTGACCGTGCGTGCGGTGACGGCGGGAACCCAGGAAGGGGGCCAAACGCAGATTGCCGCCGGCCTGGCGCCGGGAGAAGTGGTGATTACGGACGGAGTTGACAAACTGCAGGAAGGAAGCAAGGTGGTTCCACGGTTTGCCGGCGAAGAAAGCGGCGGGACTAAGCCAAGCGGAGGCGCCAAACAAGGCGGGAGCACCAAGTAATGAGTCCCTCGCGGACATTTATCCTGCGGCCGGTAGCAACCTCGCTGTTGATGGTGGCCATTCTCCTGGTGGGCTGGGTGGCCTACATGCAGTTGCCGGTGTCGGCGCTGCCAGAGGTGGATTACCCAACCATCCAGGTGGTCACGTTTTATCCTGGCGCCAGCCCGGACGTGATGGCATCGGGCGTAACGGCACCGCTAGAGCGGCAGTTCGGCCAAGTGCCGGGGCTGCAACAGATGACCTCAACCAGTTCGGATGGAAGCTCGGTCATCACGCTGCAGTTCAATCTGAGTCTGAATATCGACGTCGCCGAGCAGGAGGTGCAGCAGTCGATTAACGCGTCGGGAACGTATTTGCCGGCAGACCTTCCCACGCCGCCGATTTACAGCAAGATCAACCCCGCAGATACGCCCATCCTGACGCTGGCACTGAGTTCCAAGGCTCTTCCGCTTTCGAAGGTGGAGGATCTGGCGGACACGCGGCTGGCGCCGAAAATCTCACAATTGCCCGGCGTTGGCCTGGTGAGCATCAGCGGCGGGCAGAAGCCGGCGGTCCGCATCCAGGCGAATCCCACGGCGCTGGCATCTTACGGGTTGAACTTGGAGGATCTGCGGAGCACGCTGGTGGCGGCCAACGTGAATCAGGCCAAGGGGAATTTTGATGGGCCGCACCAGGCCTACACCATCGGCGCCAACGATCAAATCCTTACCAGCAGCGACTACGCGGCGTTGATCATCGCGTACCGAAACGGCGCGCCGGTGAAGCTGACGGATGTGGCGACAGTCTTCGACGACACCGAGAACGTTCGCCAGGCCGCCTGGATGAACGACACGCCCGCCGTGATCATGAACATCCAGCGGCAGCCGGGGGCGAACATCATCGCGGTCGTGGATCGCGTCAAGCGTGTTCTGCCGCAACTCCAGAGTTCGTTGCCCTCCTCGATTGTGGTGAAGATCCTGACGGACCGGACGACCACGATCCGTGCGTCGGTGGCGGACGTACAGTATGAACTCATGCTCACCGTCGCTCTGGTGGTGATGGTGATCTTTCTGTTCCTGCGCAACTTTTACGCAACCATCATCCCCGGCGTGGCCGTGCCGCTGTCCCTGGTAGGCACGTTTGGGGTGATGTATCTGCTGGGTTACAGCTTGAACAATTTGTCGCTGATGGCGCTGACCATTTCGACCGGCTTCGTGGTGGATGATGCCATCGTCATGATTGAAAACATCACGCGATATATCGAAGAAGGCGAGCGGCCCTTGCAAGCGGCATTGAAAGGATCGGAGCAGATCGGGTTCACCATCGTCTCGCTGACGATTTCGCTAATTGCCGTGCTGATTCCGCTGCTTTTCATGGGCGACATCGTGGGCCGGCTGTTCCGCGAATTCGCGGTAACGCTGGCGGTGACGATTCTGGTCTCGGCGGTGGTTTCGCTGACGCTCACGCCAATGATGTGCTCGAAGCTGTTGAAGCATACGCCGGAGGCTCAGCAGGGACGCTTCTTCCGCGCCTCCGAGCGGGCATTCAACGGTGTGATTGCGTTTTATGGCAAGACACTCACGTGGGTGTTGCGCTTTCAGACCGCCACGCTCCTGGTGGCGGCAGCGACCCTGGGGTTGACCATCATCATGTTCATTCACATCCCCAAGGGCTTCTTCCCCATCCAGGACACAGGGGTCATTCAGGGAGTTTCCGAGGCGGAGCAGACCGTATCCTTTCAGGCTATGGCACAACGGCAGCAGGAATTGGGCCGGGTGATTTTGCAGGATCCGGCTGTCGAGAGCCTTTCGTCGTTCATCGGAATTGATGGAACCAACACGACACTGAACAGCGGTCGCATTCAAATCAACCTAAAGCCTCTCGAGGAGCGCAAAATCAGCGCGAGCGATGTGATTCGGCGATTGCAGCCGGAACTGGAGCAAGTGACCGGCATTACGCTGTTCATGCAGCCGGTGCAGGATATTTCGGTGGACGACCGTGTGAGCCGAACGCAGTTTCAATACACGCTGGAGGATCCGAACGCGGATGAGCTGAACACCTTTGCTCCGCGTATGCTGGAAAGCCTGCAGAAGCTGCCGGAGCTTCGCGACGTGGCGAGCGACCAGCAGGTAGGGGGGCTCCGGGTGAAGCTGGTCTACGACCGCGACACAGGATCGCGACTCGGCATCACGGCGTCCATGATCGACAACACGCTCTATGACGCGTTCGGGCAACGCCAAGTGTCGACCATGTTCACGCAATTGAACCAGTATCACGTGGTGCTGGAGGTAAAGCCGGATTTCGAGAAAGATCCAGAGTCTTTGCGCCACCTGTACATCCGCTCGTCGGCAAGTTCGACGGGATCCACGGGACTGGTGTCGGGAGGGTCGGCGACCACGATCTTGTACGGTCCATCGAGCTCGTCGACTTCGACCTCTTTGGCTCCGGGCTCCAGCGTCTCGACCGGGGCAAACTCGTCGTCAGCGAACGGCGCATCGAGCTCAGCGGCGAGCACGGTATTTTCGTCGGCGCCAGCGTCGACCGCGGCGTACCCGAACGGAAGCCAAGTGCCGCTGAGTGCGTTCACGCATCTGGAGCAGACCACGGTGCCAATCACGGTGAACCACCAGGGACAGTTTCCGGTGGTGACACTGTCCTTCAATCTGGCGCCGAATGCGTCTCTGGGTGACGCCGTGGATGCGGTGAACCGGGCGAAGCAGGAAATCGGCCTGCCGGCAAGTATTCAAGGGGAATTTCAAGGCACGGCGCAGGCGTTTCTGGCTTCTCTGGCGAACGAACCGGTGTTGATTCTGGCGGCGCTGGTTACGGTTTACATCGTGCTGGGAGTCCTGTACGAGAGCTACATTCACCCGATTACGATCCTCTCTACGCTGCCTTCGGCGGGAGTGGGCGCACTGCTGGCGCTGTACATTTGCCGTGAAGACTTCAGCGTGATCGCGCTGATCGGCATCGTGCTGCTGATCGGCATTGTGAAGAAGAACGGGATCATGATGATCGATTTCGCGCTGGAGGCGGAACGGAAAGAAGGGCGGCCGCCGGAGGAGGCGATCTATCAGGCGTGCCTGCTGCGCTTCCGGCCGATCATGATGACCACGATGGCGGCGCTACTGGGAGGGTTGCCGCTGGCTCTAGGAACGGGCGTGGGGTCCGAATTGCGGCGGCCGCTGGGCATCACCATGGTGGGAGGGCTCATACTCAGCCAAGCGCTGACGCTGTACACGACGCCGGTGATTTATCTGTGGTTCGACCGGCTGGCGCGGAAATTCCGGAGGTCGGCGGAGAGCATCGACGGCCCCGAGCCAGTTCCCGCGGACTAAGCGATGAATATTTCGAGGCCATTCATCCATAGACCGGTGGCGACGACGCTGCTGACCGTCGCGGTGGCGCTTTCGGGCGCGATCGCTTTCCGGCTGCTTCCGGTATCGCCTTTGCCGCAAGTGGACTTCCCGACGATCTCGGTGACCGCGGCATTACCAGGCGCGAGTCCCGAGACGATGGCCTCCTCGGTGGCGACTCCGCTCGAACGCCAATTTGGCCGCATCGCCGCGGTGACGGAGATGACCTCGGCGAGCTACCTCGGTGTGAGCACGGTGACGTTGCAGTTCGACCTGAACCGCAATATCGATGCTGCGGCGCGCGATGTGCAGGCTGCCATCAATGCGGCCCGCGGCTACCTGCCAGCGAACCTTCCGAGCAATCCGACGTACCGGAAGGTGAATCCGGCCGACTCCCCGATCTTCATGATCTCGCTGACCTCGAACGTGCTGGATAAAGGACACATGTACGATGCGGCCTCGACGATCATGGCGCAGAAACTGGCGCAGGTGAAGGGCGTGGGGCAGGTGTTCGTGGGCGGCAGTGCGCTGCCCGGCGTGCGCATCGAACTGAATCCGACGGCCCTGAACAATTACGGGATCGGGCTGGAGGATGTGCGGACGGCTCTGGCCGGCGCGAACGCCAACACGCCGAAAGGCCATTTTTCGGACGGCCATCACCTCTGGGAGGTGGGCGCGAACGACCAGATCTTCAAAGCCATCGATTACAAACCGCTGCTGGTAGCTTACCGGAACGGGGCGGCGGTGCGCGTCTCGGATGTGGGCGACGCAGTGGACTCGGTGGAAGATCTACGGAGCGCGGGTTTCGCCAACGGTAAGCCCTCCGTGCTGTTAGTCATCTTCCGGCAGCCGGGAGCCAACATCATCGACACGGTGGACCGCATCCGCGCGATCATGCCGCAGCTCAAGGCCGAGATTCCCCAGACGATCGACATGACGGTGAGCCTGGACCAGACCGTCACGATTCGCGCGTCGGTGCACGAAGTGGAGAAGTCGTTGTCGATTTCGGTGATTCTGGTGATTCTGGTGGTGTTCGTATTTCTGCGGAGCGTGCGCACCACCATCATCCCCAGCGTGGCGGTTCCGGTATCGCTGATCGGAACGTTCGGGGTGATGTACTTGTTCGGGTACAGCATCGACAACCTATCGCTGATGGCCTTGACCATCTCGACCGGCTTCGTGGTGGACGACGCCATTGTGGTGATCGAAAACATTACGCGCTATCTGGAGCAGGGCATGCGGCCGATGGCGGCGGCGTTGCGAGGGGCGCAGGAGATCGGCTTTACCGTGCTCAGTATCAGCGTTTCGCTGATCGCTGTGTTCATTCCGTTGCTGATGATGGGCGGCATTGTGGGGCGGCTGTTCCGCGAATTTGCGGTGACACTGTCGGTGGCGATCTCGGTTTCCTTGGCGGTTTCGCTCAGCACGACGCCCATGATGTGCGCGCACATGCTGCGCGAGCACACCACGCATGGCTGGCTCTACCGCGTGAGCGAGCGCGGCTTCAACTGGGTCATTTCCATGTACGGGCGAACGCTGTCCAAAGTGCTGCGGCACTCGGCGATCACGCTCACTGTGCTGTTGGCGACCATTGCTCTGAACTTCTATTTGTTTTATCGCACCCCCAAGGGGTTCTTTCCGCAGCAGGACGGCGGGCGGCTGATGGGCCAGGTACAAGCCGACCAGGACACGTCTTTCCAGTCGATGCAAGGGATGCTGACGCGGATCAGCAAGATCGTGCAGCAGGACCCGGCGGTCTACATCGTGAACGCGTTCACAGGCGGCACGGGAGGAGGCGGTGTCACGACCAACACGGCGCGGCTCTTCATCACGCTGAAGCCGCTGGAGGAGCGAAAGATCACCGCGGACTACATCATCGCGCGGCTGCGCCCGAAGCTGGCGGTGGTGCCAGGCGCGACATTGTATTTGCAGGCGTCGCAGGATCTGCGCATCGGCGGGAGGAGTAGCAGTGCACTGTATCAGTTCACGTTGCGAGGCGACAATTTACCGGACCTGATGGTCTACGGGCCACGCATGTTGCAAGTGCTGCGCCGGATTCCACAGATCACGGACGTGAATACGGACCAGCAGAACAACGGTTTGCAGTCGGTGGAGGTTTACGACCGGGCCGCGGCGGCACGCTTCGCCATCTCGCCGCAGTTGATCGACAACGTGCTCTACGACGCATTCGGGCAGCGCCAAGTGTCGACCATGTACACCCCGCTGAATCAATATCACGTGGTGATGGAAGCGGCGCCGCAGTTTTGGCAGGATCCGCAAACCTTGCGCCAGATCTATGTGCGGGCTCCTGGCGGGACCGAGGTTCCCTTGAGCGCGCTCGCCCGCTACGAGTCCACGACCGCGCCGTTAGCGGTGAACCACCAGGGCTTGTTTCCGGCGGTCACGATCTCGTTCAACCTGGCGCCGGGCGTAGCGCTGGGAGACGCCGTAGAGGAGATCCTGGAGGCCGCCCAAAAGGTCGGTGTGCCGCCCACGATCCATACGGCTTTTGCGGGA
>Ga0326728_10003061_pt1 | contig 53543 bp, 49 predicted proteins | sample MB3enrmetagenome_FD_207602 | JGI IMG/M metagenome (GOLD analysis project Ga0326728, IMG submission 207602) | Lab enriched peat soil microbial communities from McLean, Ithaca, NY, United States - MB31MN | ecosystem: Environmental > Terrestrial > Soil > Wetlands > Peat | place: USA: New York... | reverse complement strand
CACGCTGCCCATGCCTCCACGCTAGCCGATTCGTCCCAAAATAGCCAGCACCAATTCACCCGCGATTGTTTTGTTTCACTTCAAGGACTTTGACGGAGCCCTGCGGCGGGTGCGCTGATTCCTTAACAAAATGCCAAAGAACAGACCCGCTGTTGAAGCCCTGCCGGAGTAGAACGCGGCTTTTGAAATAAGGAGTCTTCGGGGCGTCTATGGTGTGGGCTTTATACCCCTGTCGCTTGCCACCATTCAAGAGCAAACAAACCGAAGACCAAATGACACCACTACCGGTGGAGAGAGAGGTTCAGCGCGCGCCCCGCCTCTGATATAATGGCTTTTTAAGCCCCCTTGCATCCAAGGCCGGCTGGTTGCAGCGCGTTGTGGCACGCCCGCATTTGAAACCGTCATAGGAAGGACACTCGACCCGTGGTCCGCGACACCCTCGTTTGCCTGCTGGCGGGAGGTGAAGGCGAGCGCCTTTTCCCCCTGACGCGCGACCGGGCAAAGCCCGCCGTACCCTTTGGCGGCATCTACCGGATCGTTGACATCACCCTTTCCAACTGCATCAATTCCGATCTGCGGCATGTCTATGTCCTGACCCAGTACAAGGCGCTCTCGCTCAACCGGCACATTCGGGAAGGCTGGAACATTCTGGCCAATGAAATCGGAGAATTTGTAACCGTGCTGCCGCCTATGCAGCGCGTGGGCGTGCACTGGTACCAGGGGACCGCTGACGCCATTTATCAGAACCTCTACTCGATCGGCAGCGAGCCGTGCCGATTCGTCCTGATCCTCTCCGGCGACCACGTGTACAAGATGAATTACCAGTTGATGCTTAGGCAGCACGTAGACGCGGGGGCCGGCGTGACCGTGGGCACCATCGAGTTCGACCGCTCGGAAGCTTCCCGCTTCGGCGTGTGCGAGATTGATTCCACCGGGCGCATCATCGGCTGGCAGGAGAAACCCGCCGACCCCAAGCCTTCCGCGCACGACCCCAACAAGTCCCACGCCTCGATGGGCATCTACTGCTTCAACCGCGATCTGTTGATCGATACGTTGCTGGCCGACGCGGAAGACCCCAATTCGCTGCACGACTTCGGAAAGGATGTGATCCCCCGGCTGATCGAAAAGGGCTGCGTCTATTCCTACAACTTCCGCGACGAAAACAAGAAGGAAGCGCTCTACTGGCGTGACATCGGGACAATGGAGGCCTATTACGAGGCCAATATGGACCTGACCTCGGTCTCGCCGGTCTTTAACCTTTACGATTCCGTGTGGCCCATCCGCACCTACCAGCGGCAGTACCCGCCCGCCAAGTTCGTCTTCGCCGAGGAAGGCCGCCGCATGGGAATCGCCGTGGACTCGATCGTCTCCATGGGCTCCATCATTTCCGGCGGGCGCGTTACCAATTCTGTGGTTTCGCCTGACGTCCGCGTCAATAGCTATACGGAGGTGGAAAGCTCTATCCTCTTTTCCCACGTCGACATCGGCCGCTATTCACGCATCCGGCGCGCCATCATCGACCGCCACATCCACATTCCCGAACACACCGAAATCGGCTATAACCTCGAAGAAGATAGGAAGCGATACCACGTCACCGAAACCGGAATCGTCGTGGTGGTTCCTGAACAGAGGATGTTTGAGGAGCCGGAGTAGGCAAAAGGAACACAGAATCCCTTAGGCCGTGAAAATACTGATCGCGTCAGATACCTATCATCCCGATGTAAATGGAGCCGCCTATTTTTCCTATCGCCTCGCCACCCTTTTGGCCAAGCGCGGTCAAGAGGTTTCGGTCATTTGCCCTTCCCAAGGCTTTCGCGAGAAAACCTTGTGGCAAGAGGGAGTAAGAGTCTTTGGGGTCCGTTCGCTGCCGCTCTTTATTTATCCCGATTTTCGCTTTTCTCCCCCTTTGCTTGTCAAGCCATCCATTCGGAAATTTCTCCGCGAAAGCCGGCCCGACGTCATCCATATCCAAAATCATTTTTTATTGAGCAACGCGGTTTTTGAAGTCGCCCAAGAGCTCGGGATCCCGGTCATGGGAACCAATCATATGGTGCCGGAGAACGTCGCTCATCATTTGCATTTCCCTCCCAAAGCCGAGGCGAAGGTGAAAGCCTACCTCTGGTATCGATTTGTCCAAATTTATAAACATCTCCACTTTGTTACCGCCCCGACGGCGACGGCGGCTCAACTTAGCCAAAGGCCGGGGTTGGGAAAAGAGGTCATCCCCCTATCCTGCGGCGTCGACCTCCGTCATTTCAATCCGGCCAACGATGGCGGGGAACTAAAACAAAAATATGCAATTCCCGATCGCCTGATCCTCCTGTATACCGGCAGGCTGGATCAGGAAAAAAGAATTGAGGTCATTATCCGCGCCGTGCCTGACATCATCGCGCGCGTGAACGCTCATTTGGTCGTGGCGGGGACGGGTAAATTGCGGAGCGATCTTGAGGCTTTGGCCAGCCATCTGGGATTAAGCGATCGAGTAACCTTCACGGGGTATTTCCCGGACGATGAGTTACCCAAGTTATATCGAATCGCTCATCTTTTTGTTATGGCCGGCGTCGCGGAGTTGCAAAGTATCGTCACCATGGAAGCCATGGCTTCCGGCTTGCCGGTCATCGCCGCTCATGCCATGGCTCTGCCGGAACTGGTGCATCACGGCGAAAATGGACTCTTATTTCCGCCGGATGACCCTCGATCCTTGGCCGCCGCCGCCGTCAAGATTCTTTCCGACGAAGCATTGAGAAGTCAGATGGCCAAGAAGAGCCTGGAAATAATCCAGATTCACGATATCAACAGGATTGTTGAACAATTTGAATTACTCTACAAGCAAGTGTTGGGTGTGGATTTACCCGTGGGCCTGACTTCCCACTCAGCACCTATACTCTCGGGCTAGAGCGAAAGACTTTTGCCCTTTGCTTTTTGGTTTTCGCTTGCGGCTTCACCTCGCTTTGCCCCTTCCATAATCTGGCTATCGCACGGCTGCCAGACTCGATCAAACCTCCGCTCCCCTGCTGCCGACGGCCTTCTGCCTACTGTACTTGCGGCACCCCTGGCAAAATCGCCCACACCGGATAGCTCGCCAAGGATTCCAGGCTGTGCAGCCAGGCACGCGGGGAAAACTTGCTGGCAAACGTCTGGTCATCGGTCGAAAAATCGAGAAGGCGGTCGAGCAGCGAGCGATGCGCGGGCAGGTAGAGCAAGCTGACCTTTTCACCCGCAGGGATCTTGGCCAATTCGCGGGCGCGGGCGATGGCGGTGTGCAACCCCCCGAGTTCGTCCACTAGGCCGAGTTGCTTGGCGCGCTCTCCTGTCCACACGCGCCCCTGGGCAATCTTATCCACATCTTCAACGCTCATGCGGCGTCCCGCTGCCACGCCATAAAGAAAGTCATCGTAAATTGCCCGCATATTCCTCATCACAATTTCCCGTTGCACCGGGGTGAAACTATGGAAGGGAGAGTTGATGGTGGAGTTTTCCGTGGTGGTAATGAAATCCTCGCTCAGGCCGAGTTTTTCATAGAGTCCCAGGATATTTAATTTGCCGGTCAGGACGCCAATGGAGCCGGTGATGGTGCCGGGCTCGGCCACGATGCGGTTGGCCGACATGGCAATCCAATAGCCGCCGGAGGCGGCAACGTCGGACATTGAAACCACCACAGGCTTGATTTGTTTCGTCAACTCCAACTCATGCCGGATTACCTCGGATGCGAAAGCGGCGCCGCCGGGGGAATCAACGCGCAGGATGACCGCTTTCACTGCATCCTCACCGCGGACGCGGCGGAATTGCTCGGCGATGGTGTCGGAGCCCATCGCTTGCAAACCCAGCGGCAAATCCCCGCTGCGGCCCGGCATGATCGTGCCCGTTGCGAAAATCACGGCAAGTTTCGTACCGCACTCCCTCGTGGTCCGGTCCAGGTAATTGTGCAGGCTGATGCGCCGGTCGTGGCCGTGGTTCTTCTGCTCGACGAGCTTGCGGACGTCATCCCAGTATGCCAATCGATCCACTAGGTGCGTGGCAGGCCCGGCGTCGGAGTTGTATGGCCCGGCGGCAATCGCCTTCTCCACCTCCTCCGGCTTCATACCTCGCGACTCCGCCACACCCCGCAGGAATTCGTGATACCAGTCATCCACCAGCGCCTGCGTCGCTTCCCGATGCGCGGGTGTGAACTTCTTCTCCGTGAAGACATTGGTGGCATTTTTATAGTCGCCAATGTGGAGGTAGTCCGGGTAAATGCCCAGCTTGTCGAGCGTGCCCCGCATAAAAGTTGTGGAAGCCATCAAACCCCGAAGCTGGAGTTCGGATTTGGGAAGCATCAGCAGAGTCTGGCAAGCCGCGGCAAGATAGTAGGAACGATTGGTGGCGAATTCCAGATAAGCGACACTGAACTTACCGGTGCGGTTGAAGGCGCGAATCCGGTCGCGGATTTCCTGAATCTTGCCCATGTTCATGGTGGTCTCGCTGACCTGGACCTCCAGGCCGGTGATGTGCGGATCGGTCCGCGCCCGGTCGATCGCCTCGGTAATGTCCGTCATCGTCGTCGTCGAACCCGCCAGCATGTCCCGTAACGAGCTTTGCGACGGCTGCTCAGGAATTTCGCCTTCCATGCGGATGGAGAGCACGGTGTTGGCTCTAACGCGCCGAGCGAATGAAATAACAACGATCGCCATCACCTGCAACGCCACTACCACCCCGACCAGCACTAAAATAATCTTGACTGCTTTCTTCATGGCCACCTCCCAGAATAGCGCTCAGCCTCACGGGCCCGGATTTCCCACTACGGATGATAAATCCAAACCTGACAGATTGCCGTGCCGGTGATTGTCCCATTATTTCCGGGTTTCAGTGTGTTACAATTTTGCGTTTCAAATTCACAGCGAGGAATCATTCTTATGGCACAAATCGATCTCATTCAAGGAAGAGAAATTCTGGATTCACGCGGCAATCCCACCGTAGAAGCGGAAGTGGTTCTGCGGGACGGCTCCTTCGGCCGCGCCGCGGTTCCCTCCGGCGCCTCGACGGGCGAGCACGAAGCGGTGGAGCTGCGCGACGGTGATAAGCGCCGCTATTCGGGCAAGGGCGTCTTGCAGGCGGTAGATCACATCAATTCGGTCATTGCTCAGGAACTCGGCGGACATGACGCGAGCAACCAGGCGGATATCGACCAGCGCATGATTGCGCTCGACGGCACCCCGAACAAGGGCAAGCTGGGCGCCAACGCCATCCTGGCCGTTTCCATGGCGGTCTGCCGCGCCTCGGCGCAGTCGGCGCGCACCCCCCTCTATCGCTACTTGGGCGGACTGCAGGCGCGCATCCTGCCCGTGCCCCAGATGAACGTCCTGAATGGCGGCGTGCATGCCGACAACACCGTGGACTTCCAGGAATTCATGATCATGCCGGTGGGCGCGGAAAACTTCGCGCAGGCGCTGCGCATGTGCGCGGAGACGTTCCACACGCTCAAGAAGGTTCTGAAAGATCTGGGCTACAATACCTCCGTCGGCGACGAAGGCGGCTTTGCGCCCAGCCTCAAGTCGAATGAGGAGGCCGTGGAAATGCTACTCGAGGCCATCGAGAAAGCGGGATACTCCCCGGGCCACGACATCTGCCTTGCCCTCGATCCCGCCTCCAGTGAAATGTACCAGGACGGTATGTACGTCTTCTTCAAATCCGACAAATCCAAGAAGTCGTCGGAAGAAATGGTGAAGCTCTACGCCGATTGGGTGCGCCAGTATCCCATCATCAGTCTTGAGGACGGCCTGGCGCAGGATGACTGGGAAGGTTGGGCGCTTCTCACCAAGGAGCTGGGCAGTAAGATCCAACTCGTCGGTGATGATATCTTCGTGACCAACACGGACCGCCTGGCGCGCGGTATTGAAGAGGGCGTGGCCAATTCCATCTTGATCAAGCTCAACCAGATTGGCACGGTCACGGAAACCATTCGCGCCATCGAGCTGGCCCGCCGCCACGGCTACACGTCCGTGGTCTCGCATCGTTCGGGCGAGACGGAAGACGCCTTCATCGCCGACTTCACCGTCGGCCTGGGCACCGGGCAAATCAAAACCGGCTCTGCCAGCCGCAGCGAACGCATCGCCAAGTATAACCAGTTGCTGCGCATCGAAGAGGAACTGGGCAGCGCCGCGGAGTTCCTGGGCCGCGCCGCCGTCCGCAGCGCGCAATAGCTCAAGAGTTGATAGGTGTCCGATTCCAATAGGCCGGACGCGGTGGCAAGCATTTTGTTGCGCCCGCGCCCTCACCGCCGCCGGCGCCGCTGGCGTCTCCGAGGGGATTTTCGCGAATTCTGTATTGACAGGCTGGGGGCTAAGAGGTAGTCTGTACTTTCATGGCACGCGCACTGGCACATCACCGTCATCATTTGGTTTTAAGGGTGGCGTGTCAGTGGGCGAATGCTTAGGCCACCAAGAAAGTTCGAACCAGCGGCCCGCTGACACGTCAATCAGCGGGCTTTTTTATTTTCAGCGATCGGAGCCACACATGTTGCAACTGAAGTATCAGGCAGATGGACTTATCCCCGCCGTCATTCAGGAGCATCGCAGCGGAAAAGTGCTGATGATCGGATACATGAACGTGGAGGCATACCAGCAAACCCTGACAACCGGGTACGTGACTTTCTTCAGCCGCGCGCGGCAGAAGCTCTGGACCAAGGGTGAGACTTCCGGGCATCGGCTGATCGTGCGGGAAATCCGCGTGGACTGCGACCACGACGCCCTGCTGATCCAGGCCCACCTGGACGGCCCGGGCTGCTGTCATCTGGGCTATCGCTCTTGCTTCTTTCGCAGGCTGACCGGGAAAGGCGAGGAAGTCATCCTGACGCGCGAATTCGATCCTGCCAAGGTCTATGGTGACGACCAGCCGGAGAGCCAGACATGAACTTGCTGAAATTGGGATTGCCCAAAGGCAGCCTGCAAGAGGCTTCGGTGCAACTCTTTCGCCGCGCGGGCTACGAGATCAGCGTCAGTTCGCGCTCCTATTTTCCTGCCATCGACGATGATGATATCCAGTGCATGCTCATTCGCGCCCAGGAAATGGCCCGCTACGTTGAAGATGGCATTTTGGACGCCGGGCTGACCGGCAAGGATTGGATCCTCGAAAACGATGCCGACGTGGCGGAGGTCGCAGACCTGGTGTACGCCAAGCAGACCTTCGGCAAAGTGCGCTGGGTGCTCGCCGTGCCGGAAAAATCTCCCTTCCAAAGTGTCAAGGACCTGGAGGGAAAAATCATCGCCACGGAACTGGTGGGCGTAACCCAGCGCTACCTCGCCCACAACGGCGTTAAAGCCAAAGTGGAATTCTCCTGGGGCGCGACGGAAGTGAAACCGCCCGTCCTGGCGGACGCCATCGTGGAAGTCACGGAAACCGGCTCTTCGCTGCGCGCCAATGGCCTGCGCATCGTCGAGACGGTGCTCGAATCCAACACTAAATTCATTGTCAACCATGCGGCGTGGGAGGATTCCTGGAAGCGTCAGAAGATCCAGACCCTGGTCATGTTGCTGCAAGGCGCCATCGAAGCCGCGGGCAAGGTGGGCCTGATGCTCAACGTGCGCCGCGCCGACTTGCAAACTGTACTCTCCGTGCTTCCGGCGTTGAAACGTCCCACGGTTTCAAACTTGAGCGACGAGGATTGGGTCGCCGTCAACACCGTGATCGAGGAAAAAACCGTGCGCGAAATCATTCCGCGCCTCAAGGCGGCCAACGCGCAGGGTATCGTGGAATATCCCCTAAATAAGATCGTCGTCTAATGCTGGATATTATTCGCAATAGCGCTACAGCAGCCATTCAGAGGCTGCTCCGGGCAAGAACCTCGACCCTGGCGGAAGCCGAGGCGGTGGTGCGCCCCATCCTCGACGACGTCCGGCGCCGCGGCGATCGCGCCCTCGGGCGTTACATGAAAAAGTTTGACCATGTCGACCTGCGTAAAACCGGCTTCACCGTATCCCGCCAGGAGACTCGCCGCGCTTATCGCGAGGTCCCCGGCGGCTTCGTGGCAGCGGTGCGGGCGGCGGCGGCGAATATTCGCAAGGCGGCTCGCCGCCAGTTGCCGCGGCCCTGGACGGCCCGCACCAGCGCGGGCGTCAGGGTCGGTCAGGTTATACGGCCGCTCGACCGAGTGGCTTGCTATGTTCCCGGCGGGCGATTCCCGTTGCCCTCCACCGTCTTGATGAGTGTCATCCCCGCGCAGGAAGCCGGTGTGCGGGAAGTGCTCGTCACCTCGCCGCGGCCCGCGCCCGCGGTTTTGGTGGCTGCCGACCTGCTGGGCGTGGAGAAGGTTTTTCGCCTGGGTGGAGCGCAAGCGGTGGCGGCCTTTGCCTACGGAACGGAATCCGTGCCGCGCGTCGACAAGATTGTGGGTCCGGGAAATCGTTACGTGGCCACGGCCAAGAAACTGGTGGCCGGTGAGTGTGGCATCGATTTCATCGCGGGACCGTCGGAGCTGGTGCTCGTCGCCGTACGTGGCGAGGCCGAATGGATTGCCTCCGACCTCGTGGCGCAAGCCGAGCACGATCCGGACGCCGTGGCCATCTTCATTACGCCTTCGCCCAAGCTGGCGCTCCAGGTGCAGGCGGCGGTGAGCGGAATCCTGGCGCGGCTGATTCTGCCCGTAGCGGAGCGGGCCCTCCAGGCTCAGGGCGGGATCATCGTGACGCGCGACCTCCGGGAGGCCACGGACCTCGTGAATCGCCTCGCCCCCGAGCACCTCGCCCTTTTGGAGGGCGCGACCTGCCTCCTCCCCCACGTCCAGTCCGCCGGCTCGATCTTCCTGGGGGCCTACAGCCCTGTTGCCGCAGGAGATTATGCCTCAGGAACTAATCACATTCTGCCCACTGGTGGTGCGGCGCGGTTGCGCGGCGGGCTGAGCGCCGCGGATTTTGTTAAGACCGTATCCGTGCAGCGGCTCAGCCGCGAGGGCCTGGCAGGCCTCCGCAAGACCATCGTGACACTGGCCCAAACCGAGGGCCTGCAAGCTCACGCCTATTCCGTTGACACCCGATTCGAGCCGCGGGATGAAGAGAGGGCCTCGAAGTGATGATTCAACCGCGCAAGGCTATTGAGCGCCTGCAGAAGTACCGGCCTCCCCAGGAAGGCCGCGGCGGCAAGATGCGGCTCGACTTCAACGAGAATACCGTCGGCTGCCCCCCGCAGGTGATTCGCGCGTTGCGGCGCGCCCTGGGCCCTGAAATGATGACGCGTTACCCGGAATACGATGAAAGCCGCACGGCCCTGGCCGCCTTTTTTGGTGTCGAACCCGCGGAGATGCTGCTGGCCAATGGCACCGATGATGCCATTAAAACCATTTGCGATACCTTTGTGGACCCTGACGACACGCTGCTGGTTCCCGCTCCCACTTTTCCGGTTTACGAATTCTTTAACAACGTGTCGGGCGGGAAAACCTTGCGCATCCGCTACGATGAGAATTTCCGTTTGCCCGCGGAGGACTTCGTGGCCGCGCTGAAGAAAGAGAAGGTGCGCTGGGTGGCGCTGGCCAACCCCAACAATCCCACCGGTACACAAATACCCAAGGCCGATCTGAAGGCCATTTTACTGGCCGCTCCGGGAACCGTGGTGCTGGTGGATGAGGCCTATCACGATTTTTCCGGCGAGTCCGTCCTGACCTGGATTCGCAAATATCCGAACCTGATCGTGACGCGCACCTTCTCGAAGGCCTTCGGGCTGGCGGCGCTGCGCCTGGGATGCCTCTTCGCGAACCCTCAACTGATCGACTTCCTGCACCGCGGACAAAATCCTTTCGCCGTAAACACCCTGGCTTTGATCGCCGCTGGGATCGCCATCCAATACGACGCCCAAGTGCGCAAATATGCGGAGAAAGTTCGCGAGAATCGCGCGGCTTTTTGCCGTTGGCTGGAGGCGCGCGGAATTCCTTATGTTCCCAGTTCCGCGAATTTTGTCCTGACCCGCGTGGGCGAGCGCGCTCCGGAGATTGCCAAGCGCTTGCGCGCGGAAGGCATCCTGGTGCGGGATTGGAGCTACGACCCGCACCTGAAAGGCTATCTGCGCTTCACCATCGGCTCCGTGGCCCAAATGCGCCGGCTGATGGCGGAAATCGAGCGCTGCGAGCCGATGATTGAAACCCGTAATGCCGCCAAGGCTTGGAAGAATATGGTCTCCTACTCCTCAACCGGATGGTTTGCATGAAGGCGCGCTCCGCCAAGCTGCACCGTAAAACCGCAGAGACGGACATCCGCGCGCTCTTGAATCTGGATGGCCGCGGCCGCTATCACATCTCGACGGGCATTCGTTTTCTCGATCACATGCTCGAGCTCTTCACCCGGCATGGCGGTTTCGATCTGGATCTCCAGGCGCGCGGTGACCTGGATGTCGATCAACACCACACGGTGGAAGATGTGGGCATCGTGCTCGGCGCGCTTCTGCGCGAGGCGCTCGGTTCGAAGAAAGGGATCAACCGCGCCGGCTACTTCCTCATGCCCATGGACGAAACGCTGGCCGTTGCCGCTATCGACCTCGGCGGGCGGCCGTACCTGGTGCTGAACGCTCCTCTGAAGGTGCGGTGCGTGGGCGATCTTCAAACCGAGCTGCTGGAAGATTTCTTTCACGGATTTTCCACCAGCGCAGCGGCGAACGTTCACCTCAAGGTCCTGTATGGGCGGTCCAGTCACCATGCGGTGGAAGGTTTGTTCAAGGCGTTCGCCCGCGCCCTGCGCTACGCCTGCTCGCGCGATCGGCGCCTGAGGTCGCAGCTCCCCAGCACGAAAGGGCTCCTATGATCGCGGTGCTTGATTACGGCGCCGGCAACGTGGGCTCGGTCCTCAAGGGGATCGATTACCTGGGCTTCGATGGGCAACGGGTCGACGAGGCCACGGGGCTCCGGGCCGCCGATAAGATCATTTTTCCCGGGCAAGGCCACTTCGGCGCCATGATGAAAGCCCTCGCGGAGCGCAACCTGCTGGCCCCGCTGCGGGAAGCGCTGGCCGACGGTAAACCCTTTCTTGGCATCTGCCTCGGCTTGCAGGCGCTCTATGAGGGCAGCGAAGAGGCCCCGGAGGTCACCGGTCTCGGCATCCTGTCCGGCCGGGTGACCCGCTTCCAGGGTGTCTTCAAAGTTCCGCACGTGGGCTGGAGCCAATTGGAGCTGCGCCGTGAAAGCGGATTGTTCCGCGGTATCGCGCCCGACAGCTTCGTTTACTTCTGCCATTCTTATTATGGGCCCGTCACGCCGGAAAGCTGTGCGGTGACGGAGTATGCCCAGACGTTCGCGGCAGGTGTGGAACTCGACAACATCCGGGCCGTACAGTTTCATCCGGAGAAGTCCGGCGAGGTGGGGCTGAGGGTGCTCAAAAATTTCTTGGAGATGTAACGGGAGCGGTCAGCGACAACCCTCAAGCGGACAAAACCTTAGCTGAAAGCTGACCGCTGATCGCTGACGGCCAAACCATGTTCGCCAAACGCATCATTCCGTGTCTGGACTGCAAAGACGGCCGCGTCGTCAAGGGCATCAGGTTCGTCAATCTGCGTGATGCCGGCGACCCCGGCGACATGGCGGAGATGTACAACCGCGAGGGCGCGGATGAACTGGTGATGCTTGACATTTCCGCCTCGCGCGAAGGCCGAGCGACGCTGATGGACACGGTCCGGCGCGTGGCGCGCCGGCTGTTCATCCCTCTCACGGTGGGGGGCGGGGTGCGTACGCTCGAAGACGCGCATCGGTTGCTCTCCGCCGGCGCCGACAAGGTCTCCGTCAACACCGCGGCCGTGGAATCACCGGAAGTAGTCCGGCTCATTGCGGAAAACTACGGGCGCCAAGCGATCATCGTGGCCATCGATGCGCGGCGGGTTCGAAATCCGAAAGGCGAAGCTCGAAACCCGCTTGCGGCCGCGGGTGGAGATTCGAAGATGGAGCGGGGAGATTCGCCCAAGCCGCCGGCAGGCGAGGAACCTCCGCGCTGGGAAGTGGTGACTTACGGCGGGACGAAATCCACAGGACTCGACGCTCTCACGTGGGCGCGCCGCGTTGAGGCATTGGGCGCGGGCGAAATTCTGTTGACTTCCATGGATGCAGACGGTACGCAGACGGGCTTCGACTGCGAGCTGACGGCAACGATCGCTCGTGCGTTGCACATCCCGGTCATCGCTTCGGGCGGCGCGGGCAGCCCGGAACATATCGCCGAAGTTTTTTTGCAAGGCGCCGCCGACGCTGCCCTGGCGGCTTCGATTTTTCATTACGAGACGCACACGATTCGCGGTTTGAAAGAATATCTGCGCACACGAGGCGTGCCTGTTAGGATTTAGGATTCAGGTTTAGGGGGCACACTTGAATACTGAATCCTAACTCCTTAATCCTGGATCCTGGCTTCCGATGATCATCCCCTGCATCGATTTGATGGGTCGCAAGGTCGTGCAACTGGTTCAGGGCAAGGAGAAATTTCTGGAGTTGCCTGATGCCGTGGCCGTGCTCGAGAAGTTCTCGATCTATCCGGAGGTTCAAGTGATCGATCTCGACGCGGCGATGGGCAAGGCGGAGAACAATGCGGAGATTGTCCGCGAGCTCTGCCATCGCAAGCCCTGCCGCGTGGGCGGAGGCATTCGCAGCGTCGAGCGCGCCCAGGCGGCGGTCGAAGACGGTGCTCTCCAGGTGATTGTGGGTAGCAGCGCTTTCACCGCGCAGGGCATCCATGAGGAATTCCTACGCAGCCTGGTTGCCGCCGTGCCGCGCGAAAAAATCCTCATCGCGGTTGATTCCCTGGGCGACCACGTGGCCATTCGCGGATGGCGGGAGACCTTGCCGCTTAGCTCCGCACAGGCCTTGCCGCAGCTCGAGCCGTATTGTTCGGGATTCCTCTGCACCTACATCGATGCGGAGGGAAGACTTCAGGGGACGAATTTGGATTGGTTCCGCCGCCTGCGCGCGGTCACGCAACTTCCCATTATCGCCGCGGGCGGCATCACCACCGACGAGGAAATTCTGGCGCTCGAAAAACTCGGCATGCACGCGGCGCTGGGAATGGCGATTTATCGTAAGGTCTTTCCGGAATTTTTCGCGGAGCGCGATCCCGGGGGATTTTGAGCCTCCGCTCCGACGCGGGCCTTCATCGCCGGAGCGATCGCGCCGGTGCAAGAGAGCCCCCCTCACCCGCGCCTGCCCCTCGGGCACCCTCTCGCCTGTGGAGAGGCCTGATAACGATCCATGCATCCTGGCGTCAAATCGCGCCGGGATCACTCGACATAAATTCGGGGCACGCGTTTACCGATGGAGCAGAGGACTTCGTAGGGAACCGTGTCCAGAAGTTGGGCGATTTCGGCGGCGGTAATTGCGCTACGGTCTGATTCGCCGATCAGAATCACTTCGTCGCCGATGCTGGTTCCGGAAATGTCGGTGACGTCGAGGAGCGACAGGTCCATGCTGATGCTGCCCACGATGCGAGCCCGGCGTCCGCGCACGATAGCGTAGCCGCGGTTGGAAAGCGCGTGACTCAGCCCGTCGGCGTAGCCGACCGGCACCGTCGCGATGCGCGAAGGGCGGCGCGTGAAAAACGCCGCGCTATAGCCAAGCGGTGTGCCGCTGGGGACATCCTTCAGGTACACAATCCGCGATTTGAAGGTCAGGATGGGTTCGAATTCCGGGACCTGGGGGAGTTCCTGGCCGGGCGGAACCACCAGCGGCATGCAGTAACCATAAAGCAGCGCCCCCGCGCGCACCAGGTTTTCGGGAAACTTCCGGCCGGTCACGAGCGCCGCGCTGTTGGAGACGTGAACCCATTGCGGGGCAACTTGCAGCCGGTGCAGTTGTTCGAGTGCGGCGGCAAAGCGTTGCGCTTGCTCGTCCGTCTGCGAGGCCACCAGGTCTTCCGCCGACGCCAGGTGCGTAAAGAGCCCTTTCAGTTGCAGCCCTTCGAGCTCGCGGTAATGTTCTACAAAAGCCGCGACGCGGTCGAGCGGCAAGCCCAGCCGCCCCAGGCCGGAATCCACCTTCAAGTGAAATTCGATTGGGCGGCCGTAGCGGCGCGCGCACTGGGCATAGGTATCGAGCCGCATGGTGGAAGAAATCGAGGGCGTCAACCGGTATTCGATGAGATGAGCGGGGTCGCTCATGTAGAGCCCGCCGAGCAGCAGCACTGGCTGCTGGATTCCCGCAGCGCGCAACTCCAGAGCTTCTTCGACGGTCGCCACGCCGAACCAGTCCACGCCACAGGCGGCCAGGCATTGCGCGACCGGAACCGCGCCGTGGCCGTAGGCGTCGGCCTTGATCACCGCCATGACCCGGCGCGCGCCGGCCAGCTCCCGGAGGCGCTGGTAATTGCGGCGCAGCCGGGAGAGCGAAATCTCCACCCAGGTCGGGCGCAGAAGTTTGTCAGCCGGAGGATTCACAAGATTTATATTATCCAGGCGGGGATCCCCTCGGTCAAGGGATCAAACGCTGCGGCCATCACGCGTAAGACCCACCGTCTTCGGGAGCTTTGTTTTCAAACTTGGCATAGGGCTTCAGGAAGACCACCGGCACTTCTCCGGTGGGACCGTTACGCTGCTTGCCGATGATCAGGCGAGTTTCGGAGCCGCCGTGCGTGAATTCTTCGTCGCCCTCCTGATCCTCGGCGGATTTCCGCTCCCGGAAGATAAAAATGACCACGTCGGCGTCCTGCTCGATGGACCCGGACTCGCGCAGGTCCGAGAGGAGCGGGCGCTGGCCGGGCCGTTGTTCGGGGGCGCGGCTCAATTGCGAGAGCGCCATGACCGGGACGTGCAGCTCCTTGGCGATACTCTTCAGGCCGCGGGAAATGTAACTGACTTCCTGGGTGCGGTTCTCAAAGCGGCCCTGCCCGGAGACGAGTTGGAGATAATCTACGATCAGCAGGTCGAGGCCTTTTTCCGCTTTCATGCGCCGGGCCTTGGCGCGAATCTGCATGATGCTCAGGGCAGGCGTGTCATCGATATAAAGCGGCGCTTCCGACAACCTGCCCAATGCCTCGGTCATCTTCTTCCAGTCCTCGCGGTTCGAAAAACCGGTGCGCAACTTGTGGCTGTCAATGCGCGCCTCCGAGCACAGCAGGCGGATGACCAGGGATTCCTTGCTCATTTCGAGCGAGAAGACTCCCACGACCTTGCGGCCTTCAATGGCCGCGTGGGCGGCGATGTTCAGCGCCAACGCCGTCTTGCCCAGCGAGGGGCGTGCCGCGACCACAATCAGCTCCCCAGCCTGCAACCCGGAGGTCATGTTATCGAGGTCCACGAAACCCGTCTCGATGCCGGTCACGCGCTGGCCGCGGTCGAACAAAACATCAATACGGCCGAAGCTCGTCTTGACGATTTCGCGGATGGTCGAAAACCCCGATTGCACGCGCTGCTCGGCGATGTCGAAGACCTGGCTCTGCGCGAGGTCAATCAGGGTCTCGGGGTCATCGGTGCCTTCGAGGCATCGCGAAATGGTGTTCTGCGAGGCGTTGATGAGCCGGCGGACCGTCGATTTTTCTTTGACGATGCGGCAGTATTCTCCCACCGCCGCGGTGGTGCCGATGGGAACGCCGTCGGTCAGCGCCGCGAGATAGGCCGTCCCGCCGGACTTTTCCAGCCAACCCTCTTTGGCGAGTTCCTCCGAGAGCGTCACCAAATCGATGGTCCGGCTCTTCTCCGAGAGCACGATCATTTTTTCGAAGGTCAGACGATGGGCTTCCGAATAGAAATCCTCTTTGGAGAGGGTTTCGAGGGCAGAGTTGAGGGAGTCGTTGTCGAGCAGGATCGAGCCCAGTAGGGCGCGTTCCGCTTCCAGGTTGTGGGGAACTGTCCGGTCGCTAATCGTTGCGGTAGGCATCAGTTAATTCCAATTCTACACTATATCGAGCCGCGACGGCCGTTCACGACGGGCAGGGGAAGGTGCGTGACTCCAACATTGCGGACTCGTTCGCGCCGGCCTAAAGCCTGGCGACAGATGCCGCACCGTTGCCAGTCGTCCCTTGGAATTTTAGGACCCCTGAGAGCCCGGGACGCTCCCCGCCGAGGCTGCTATTTTTTTGAAACACGATATACCTAGGCAGGCTGAAAGTATGCCGTGTCATCCGAAAGGAGTACAGGCAAAGATGGTCTCAGGCTGTGGATTTCCTGTGCAAGGGAGCCAAAAGCTGTGGAGAAATCGTGTCTCGCTGTGAATTCCTCCCCCGGCCGTCGGAGAGGCGCGTGACGGGGGAGTCGCGGCCAAAAGACGAAGAGCGAAACCCGCTCCAGGTGTCGAGTGGACACCGCGGAGCAGGCGCGGCTACTCGTTCTCTGGCGCGGCTTCGGCAGCGGGCGGCTCCGCCGGCGCGGGTGGAGTTTCCTGGGGCGGGGCGGGCGGCGCTTGGGCGGTGGACTTGGCTTTAGCTTCCGCCGCAGCCTGGATCTTGGCTCGCGATTCGGCGTCCGGTTCGACAGTGACCTTGACGGTCGCAGTCACTTCGCGGTGGAGCTTGACGGGGACAGCATACTCGCCCAGCACCTTGATGGGGGTGCTGATCTGGATCTTACGCCTGTCGATATGGTAGCCCTGGGCCAACAATTTTTCCGCGACGTCCAGCGAGGTGACGGAGCCGAAGAGATTGCCTTTTTCACCGGCCTTGCGGATGACCGTGACGTGGACCTCCTCGAGCAACGTGGAGAGATCAGCGGCATCCGCCTTTTCTTTGGCTTCCAGCTTGAGGAAGCGGACGCGCTGCTGCTCCACCCACTTGCGGTTCTGCGGGGTGGCGGCGACCGCCAGCTTCTTGGGCAGCAGGTAGTTGCGCCCGTATCCCGCGGCCACCTTCACCACTTGGCCGCGTGATCCCAGTTTATCAATATTTTCCAGAAGGATAACGTCCATTTCGAAACTCCTGTGTACGGGACAGGGAATTCGGGAGTCGGGTCGCGGGATACGGTCGATCATCGACACCCAACGGTTTCCGTGTCCCGCAGTCCGAATCCCGTTGTTTACGTTCCCGCCGCGAACGGCAGCAGCGCAATATTCCGGGCGCGCTTAATGGCCTCTGACAGCGCACGTTGATGGGTGGAGCAGGTGCCGGTCAGGCGCCGCGGCAGAATCTTGCCGCGCTCGGCGATGAACTCACTGAGCAGGCGCACGTCCTTGAAATCGATCACATCGATTTTTTCTTCGCAGAACTTGCAGACCTTGCGCCGGCGGAAGTATTGTTTCCTGCCGCCGGGTCCTCCTTCCCGCCGGGGTGGGCGTTCGCCGGGGGGCGCATTTTCCTTGGGAAAAGCCATGGTCATCGACTCCTTTATGCCGGCGCGGTCTCGGCCGGGAGGGGGGGCGCCGCCGGCGGCGGGGGAGCAGGTTTGCTCCGGCGGCGCTTGGCCTCCTGCTTGACCCGCAGAGCTTTGAATTTCGCCGCCCGTTGCAGAATCTCGTCGGTGTTCACGGTGAGATACTTGACCACCGTGTCGGTCACCTTGAGACGGCGCTCAAATTCCCGGATCGTGTCTCCGCCGCCCTGCACATAGAAGAGCACGTAAAAACCCTCGCGCTGCTTATGGACGCGGTAAGCCAGCCGACGGCGGCCCATCTTTTCGACCTTCTCCACTTTGCCGCCTGCCGAACCGACCACGCTTTCCATCTGCGTGATGAGTTTTTGCACGTCCTCGTCAGCCACATCGGGCCGGACAATAAAAATGATCTCGTAATTACGCATGGGACCTCACGACTCTGGCAATCGAATCCGCCGGTTAAAGCGGTTCATCGCCTTTTGCAAACCTTCCGAAAGAATCACGCGGACAGCCTCACAGGCCTGGTCAAGCATCTCCGCCGCCAACTCCCACTCTGCCGGGCGAAACGGCCCGAGGAGATAAGAGACGTAATCTTCCACTTGCCGGTCCGGCCGCACTCCCATTCGCAGCCGCGTGAAATCATCGGCTTCCAGTGCGCTGATGATGGACTTCAAACCATTGTGCCCCCCGGCGCTGCCCCGTGGGCGAATGCGCAGCATTCCTAGCGGCAATTCGATCTCGTCAGCCAGAACCAGCAGATCGCGTGAGACGAGTTCGTAGTTCTGGAGCAATCGCCCGACGGCCAAGCCGCTCAGGTTCATGTAGGTCTGCGGCTTGGCGAGCACCACGCGCACACCCTCGAGCTCCGTTGGGGCGGTCAGCGCGTGTGCTTCGCGGCGCGCCAGTTCGACGCCGCAAGCATCAGCCAAGCGGTCGATGGCCATAAACCCCAGGTTGTGGGGTGTTCGATGGTACTCATAGCCGGGGTTCCCCAAACCGACGATCAGCTTCATAAGAACAGTGACGAGTGACGAGTGACGAGTGACCAACAAGAAGGAAGACCTGCTTCTGTCCCAGCACCACTCGCCCTTCCCGGTTCGTTCAGAAAAGTCGGAAGAATCGTCATTGCCACCGTCAACCCATCACTTGTCACTTGCCACTCGTCACTGCCGTTATGCCTTCTCCTTGCCTTTTTCTTTCTTCTCGCCTTTCTCTTTCTTTTCTTCGCCGGCTTCTTCCTCGGCGCCTTCTTCTTCCGCCTTACCCTTGCGGATGACCTCGGGTTCGGCGGGCGCCGCCTCCACGACCTCCGCCGGTTTCTCTTCTTCCGCCTTCGGGGTCACGACGTGCGCCACGACACGGTTCGCATCGGTCAGGACCTTGACCTTCGGTCCCAGGGGCAGGTCCGCCACGCGCAGATTCTGCCCGATGGACAGCGGCGTGACGTCCACATGGATGGTCTCGGGGATGTCGTCTGGCAGGCACTCGAGTTCGACCTCGCGCAAGATGAACTCCAGGACGCCGCCTTGTATTTTGACACCCTGCGCCTCACCCGTCAGGTGGATGGGAACCTTCACCTTCAGCTTGGCATCCAGCGCGATGCGCACCAAGTCGACGTGCAACAGGCCCCCGTGCACGGGCTCCGACTGCCAGTCGCGAATCATGGCGCGCGCCGGCGCTTTGCCCCGGACCTCCAGCGTGAAGATGGCGTTGTGGCCGGACTCCGAGTGCAGGATCTGGCGGATCCCGTCCGGGTCCACGGTGACCGGAATCACCGGGCCACCTGCGCCATAGACAATCCCGGGAATACGTCCCGCGCGCCGCAGGCGCCGCGCCGCGTTCTTGCCGAAATCTTCGCGCGGGTCTGCCTCAACCGTAAATGCTTGGCTCATGGCTTTCTACTCCTAAGCGTGCGGGTCGAGCTCACGCCCTCCGTCCTCAAATGAAGAGCTTGCTGACCGAAGTCTCGTCATGAATGGAACGAATGGCCTGCGCCAACAACTTGCCCACACTCAGAACTTTGATCTTGCCGCACTGCTCCGCCTCGGGCGTGAGGGGGATGGAATTCGTCGCCACCACTTGCTCCAGCGGGGCGACGCTGATCTTCTGGATGGCATTATCGGCGAAGACTCCGTGCGTGCAGCAGGCGTACACTTTTTTCGCGCCCTTGTCGATAAGCGCTTGGGTGCTCATGGCCAGTGTCCCCGCCGTATCGACCATGTCATCGACAATCAAACAGTTCATGCCTTCAACTTCGCCGATGACGTTGAACATTTCCACCACATTGGCGTCTTCGCGGCGCTTGTCAATAATCGCCAGCGGGACATTCATCTTCTTGGCAAAACCCCGGGCGCGTTCCACCCCCCCCGTGTCGGGCGAAACCACCACCAGGTTTTTTAACTTCAAGCGGCGGAAGTAAGCCACCGTGACCGGCGTGGCGTAGAGGTGATCCACGGGAATATCGAAGAAACCCTGGATCTGCCCGGTGTGGAGCTCGAGCGCCAGCACGCGATCCGCTCCTGCCGAGGTCAGCAGATCCGCGACCAGCTTCGAAGAAATGGGCACGCGCGGGCGGTCCTTGCGGTCCTGGCGGGCGTATGCGAAATAGGGCATCACGGCGGTAATGCGATCGGCAGAAGCCCGGCTCAAGGCATCGAGCATCACCAGCAGCTCCACCAGGTTGTCATTGACGGGACGACACGTGGGCTGAATGACGAAGACATCAGCGCCACGCACGTTCTCGAGAATTTGCAACCGCACCTCGCCATCCGGAAAGCGGCCAACCTGGGCCTTCCCCAGCGGCACACCCAGGTCCGCACAGATTTCCTGCGCCAGCGCTGGATGCGCGTTTCCTGTAAAGACCTTGAGCGTGTGCCGAACTCTAATGCTCTTCATCGGACCTTTGCGCGTGTGCCCATCCTCGCGGGATAAAAATTGGCTGGGAGGCCTGGATTCGAACCAGGGTTCCATGCTCCAAAGGCATGTGTCCTACCACTGGACGACCTCCCAAGAACAGTGACGAGTGACCAGTGACAAGCAAACCCCGTGACGAGGGTTGCTGCTTGCTTCTAACCGATGGTGCTCCAAACGAACTATAACAGGCGAATGAGGTGGGCAGAGACCTTGATTTTGCCTCCTGCTTGTCACTCATCACTGCTCGAAGAGCTTCCGGTGGTAGTCGGCGCGTAACAGTGTGCGCGTCCGGAACGAGAGCCATCCTTTGGGGATGAGTTTCGAGGCGTGGGCTATCTGACGAGGTGAAGCGAAGAGGGCGTAAACAGCAGACCCGCTGCCCGTCAAAGAGGCAACCTCGGCCCCGGCCCGGATAAGCCGGCGCTTCAAACGCGCCAGCTCAGGCCACCTCGCGAAAACGACAGGCTCGAAATCGTTCTCGGCCGGTCCCCAGCTCAGCAGGGGAAATTGTGGCCACGCACCGACCTTACCAATGTAAGCGGTTCCGGCCTCGGCTGTCAACCGCAATCCGGCTTCACGATAGGCCTCCGCCGTGGAAACCGCGAAACCGGGGAACACCACCAGGCAGGCCCGCGGGGGGAGATCGCTGAGCGGGTAAATCTCTTCCCCACGACCACAGCCCAAAACGCGGCCCCCCAGTAGAAACAAGGGAACGTCGGAGCCGAGTGCGGCGGCGAGGGAGTGACGCACCGAAAAATCCAGACCGTGGCCCGTAAGGCGCTCGAGGCCCAGGAGCGCCGCCGCCGCGTCAGTACTGGCTCCCCCCAGCCCGCTGCCCAGAGGAATCTTCTTTTTAATTCGGATCCCGATGTGACCGTGCCAGCCACGCGCGCTTGCCCACAATTCACCGGCACGGTAAACCAGGTTGGCATGCCCTGCGGGGACATGGGGATTGTCGCACTCGACGTCGATACCTTTTCCCGGCTTCACTAAGCAGATTTCCAGGCGGTCGGCAAGGGCGATGGTCTGGTAAATAGTGCGGATTTCGTGATAGCCGTCGGACCGTTTGGCGAGAATCCTCAGGCCCGCGTTGATCTTGGCGAAAGCGCGAAGGCGCAGCGTTTTTTTCAAGGCAGGAGAGCCGCCGGGCAGGAGCGCAGGCGACCAACCCGGAGCTGTCTCAAGATGGCTCCACGCCCCAGGCGCGGAGCAGGCACATGCAGGTGAATCTTACCTCAGAAAGAAGCGGCGTTGGGCAATTTGCGTTGTGAACGAACAAGCACCGGCGCGCGCTTATTTATTTGCAGTTTTGTCGTGCGCGCCATGGGCGTTCAATTCCTCGAGCTGCTTCTGGAGCTTCGCCGCCTGCTCAGCGTCGAAGTCACTGGATACCGCCTGGGGCCATTCCTTCAGCGCCCGCTCCCACTCTTCCCGCGCCATGGCCACCTTACCCATGCGGAGATAGAGATTGCCCAGGTGTTCGTGGATGGTGGGATCATTCTGAATGAGGCGGGCGGCCTTCTCCAGGTGCGGTTCCGCCAGGTCGTAGCGGTTCATTTTGAAGTAAGCCCAGCCCAGGCTGTCGAGGTAGGCGCCGTTATTGGGCTCGAGATCCAACGCCTTCTTAATGTACTTGACCGATTCCTCCAGCCGGACGCCGCGGTCCGCCAGCATATAACCGAGGTAGTTCGACGCCGAGGCGTTCAGCGGATCGACCGAGAGCACTTTCTTGAACGTCTCCTCCGCCACTTCATATTTTTTCTGCCTTTCGTAAATGGAGGCGAGCACGAAGAGCGCGTATTCCTGATCGTCCGTGTTGGGAGTGATCTCCAGCGACTTGTGCACTGCCTGTTCGGCTTCGTGGTAACGCTTGCCCTGGGAGTAAACCTGGGCAATGGAGATGTAAATCTCGCGGTCGCCGGAGCTCTTGGTAAGCAAGGTCTGGAGCTCGGCGACGGCTTCATCCACCTGGCCCTTCTCACCCAGCATGGTGGCGCGCAGAATCTTCAGGGCCTGGTCATTGGGATAGGTCTGGACGGCGGCGGCGACTTCGGCCTGGGCCTTGTCAGGCTGGTGCTCCAGGCGTAGGGTTTCGGCGATGAGGAACTCAGCGCGTGCGCCCTGCATCTTGCCGAGCGCCAGGATCTGCTTGAAGCAGTCCATGGCCTGAGCAAACTTTTCCTGCCCGCGGTATACCAGACCCAGCCGCTCGAGGAAAATCGCCCGGTTGTTGGCTTCCCCTGCCGTGTACTTATCATCGGGCCGTTCCGACTCCTTCACCAGCCCTTGAAGGATTTGAATGGCTTGGTCAGAGTTGCCGACGGTGTCTTCGAGCAGCGCCTGCTGGTAGGGAATCTCCGGGTTGTCGGGCTTCAGGTTTTTGGCCTTTTCCAGCTCTTGGCGAGCCTCGTCGAAACGGCCTTCCTGGCGGTCGAGCTGCGCCAGGTGCATGTAACTCGCGTCATCATCGGGTTCGGCCTTCAGAATCTTCTGGAGTTCCTCGCGCGCCTCGGCGTTCTTCCCGGCGTTCAGGAGCGCCTCGGCATAGGCGCGGCGGAGGTCCGTGTTGTCGGGATCCTGCGCCAGCGCCTTGTCGTAAGTCGCGATTGCTTTGTCGAAATCATGGGTCTGGCTGTAAGCATAACCGAGCATGCCGAGAACCTGGGAATCCACATCGCTCTCGGGAATCTTGCTCAGGACATCGGCAGCCTGCCCGAATTCGCCTTGCTGAAAATAAAGTTCCGCTAAGTTGGCGAGTCCCGCTTTGGAGTCCGGATCGGTTTTCAATACTTTGCGGAAAGCTTCCTCCGCCTTGGCGGGCTCGTTGCTGGCACGGTACAATCGCCCCAGCAGCAGCCAGGAATCCGTGTCGTCGGGAGTCAGGCGAACCAGGGCCTCCAAATGATCGATGGCCTTGCCCAGGCTTTCCTTGGTAGCGTTGTGGTCTGTCTGGGTATTGTCCAGCATGCGGAAGTAAATGCGGGCCAGCAGACGGTGGGCGTCAGGATAGTTGGGGTTGTCTTTCAGCACAGCCTCCGCCTCACGGACGGCGTCGGCAATGCGACTGGAGCGCCAGTAAAGCTCAGCGAGCTCGACGCGGAGGAAGAGCGAGTCGGGGTCGGCAGCAATGGCCTGCTGGTATTCGGAAATGGCGCGGTCAATATAATCGCCGCGGTTATAGATTCCTGCCAGTTCCTTGTAACGCCGCGCCATCATGAAGTGATAATAAGCCTGGGCGTGGTCCTGCGTGGCCGGAGAGGCTTTTGGAGCCTGCTCCGGAGCCTTTCCCGGCTCGGTCTGTGCGGGGTTCTGCGCCGCCCCTAAGCTTCCTCCCAAAAATAATAGGAGAGTGAAAACTGCCCAAGCGTTCTTAACCTTCATAGTCATGGTTCCTTTTGCCCCGCAAATCGAGAGTCTATAAATTATCCCACATGGTTATAGAGGTGTAAAGATACAAGTGGGTTGCATCGGCGTAATATGCCTCCCGAAACGCTGATTCTGTCCGGCAGCAAAAAAGACGATCAAAGGGCCCTTACCGAACGGTCAATACCCCGTCTGAAAGACCCGGCGCACCGTATCAGGGTCTCGCCAATGTCGGCGCAGACGGGCCTTACACTGCCGCATTTCTGCTATCTCGTTGGTTCTTGGCGGCATGCGCAGCCAAGCCATGAGCTTCGTCTGGGTCTTCGCCAGAGCAGATTCCCCGGCGATGGCCCGCCCAGTCATGCGCAGGCCATCGCCCTCCAAACCACTACGGGTCAGATTGGCAGCGCTCTTTGCCGCTACCACGATTCTCTACACCGCCCTTTGGATGTACGGCAACTTCCGGCCACCTTCGGTGGAATGGGGTTTTAATAACGAGTACCTTCAGGCCGAGCATTGCAACGTTGTTAGCAGCGTCCAAAACGGCAGCCCCGTCGAGAGGGCCGGATTGAGAGCGGGAGATCGAATCATCGATATTAACGGACGCCACATTGAGAACACCTTCTCCATTGTCGATGTCTGGGCCGCGCACCACCCTGGCGTGGTCCTCCAGGACCTGGCGGAAAAAACCCGCACGGCAACGGACCGGCAAGAGATTGGATTGCGGCGGAACACAAGCTAAGAAAACTCCACATCAAGTTACATTTGAATCTGCCGATTACATTATCTGTAAAGGCTCCTTTTGCGGCGGTCACCAAGTGCGGCTAGGGAGCCAGGGAAAGTGGTAGGTGTCAAGTGCATTCCCCGCCCCGCTCGCCTCCAGAAAGGCGGGGACATTTTGCGGAGTCGGCTAGGGGGCGAAGTGTGACGCGGACATGCCGCGAGTAAGGGAGGGAATTAGCGGAAAGCTTTCGGCAGGTTCCTGTCGGCTGAAGATAGTCGGAACGCAATGGCCGATTCCCTCTATGTGACATTAATGCCCTTTTCAATTCTCCTCATGTGATTCGGCTTAAGGCCGATATCTATGTACTTACGGCGATGTCTGCGGGTCAAAAAAATTAGGAACAGATCGGTAATCGCCAGGAGCAGCACCCTCATGTCGTTGAGACCAAAACTTAGCGTGTATTGGGCAGCCTCGTGCGGCGGTTGCGAAATTGCCGTCGTCAACCTGCATGAGAAGCTTCTTAAAATCGACGAGCACTTCGAATTGGTTTTCTGTCCTTGCTTGATGGACACCAAGAAAGCCGAAGTGGAAGCTATGCCGGACGCAAGCATCGCCATCACTCTTTTCAACGGGGCGATCCGCACCGAGGAAAACGAAGAGATGGCGCTTCTTTTGCGGCGGAAGTCGAAACTGCTGGTGGCCTACGGCACGTGTTCCTACCAGGGAGGGATTCCAGCGCTCAGTAATTTCCATTCCCGGGATGACCATTTCCGGACAATCTATGGCGAGAATGCAAGCCTCCACAACCTGGCGCGGGTGGCTCCCAGACCCCACACCGAGGTCCCGGAAGGCACCTTGGAACTACCGGTTTTTTACGAAAGGGTCAGGACGTTAGCGCAATGTGTGAAGGTTGACTATTTCATACCCGGTTGTCCGCCCGAGCCGCATCAGGTTTGGAATGTCATGGAAGGGATCATCAGTGGCCGTCCTCTTCCTCCCTCGGGAAGCGTGATCGGCGCGGGGACCTCGAGCGTCTGCGATGAATGTGCGCGAACCCGGGCTACCAAGCTTGTCCCGCGGTTCTACCGGACGTTCGAAGTGGCTCCCGATCCTGACAGGTGCCTTTTGGAACAAGGGATCGTGTGCATGGGCATCGCGACACGGGACGGCTGCGGGGCGCCCTGCCCCAAGGCGAACATGCCCTGTACGGGCTGTTACGGCCCGCCGGAGGGCGTGCGGGACCAGGGGGCCAAGATGGTGGCGGCACTAGGCTCCATTCTGGATTTGGGTGAGTATAAGGGAACAACCCCGGAAGAGCTCAGCGAGAAAGTCGAAGCGCTCCTGGCTTCTATTCCTGACCCGGCAGGGACCTATTACAAGTACGGCGCCGCCGGTTCGATTCTGGGGGGAAAAGCACAATGAGGCGGATCACGATTAATCCGATTACCCGGCTGGAAGGGCACGGGAAAATCGATATCTTTCTCGACGAACATGGAAACGTCGCCAACACCTATTTCCAGGTTCCCGAACTGCGGGGCTTCGAGCAGTTCTGTGTGGGCAGGCCGGCCGAAGACATGCCGGTGATCACTAATCGCATTTGCGGCGTGTGCCCGGAAGCGCACCACATGGCTTCGGTAAAGGCCCTCGATCGGCTCTTTGCCGTCGAGCCCGCCGCCGCCGCGAAGAAAATCCGCGAACTCTTCTACGTGGCATTTTTCGTGACGGACCACACCACGCATTTCTACGCGCTGGGTGGACCGGATTTCATCCTGGGTCCTGACGCGCCGCCGGCGGAGCGGAACATCCTGGGGGTGGTCAGGAAAGTGGGCCTCGAGGTTGGCAAGCAAGTCATGGAATGCCGGGCAAGGAATCACCACGTAATCCAGATGTTGGGTGGTCGGGGCATTCATCCCGTCGCCGGCGTTCCCGGGGGGTGGAGCAAGTCTGTCTCCGCCGCCGAACGGGCGGAAATCGAAACCATTGCCAGCCAGAACGTCGATTTCGCATTGTTCACCTTGAAGGTGTTCGACCAGATCGTCCTTGCCAACCCTGTTTATCTTGACCTCGTTCTGTCCGACGTCTACCACCACCGGACTTATTCCATGGGGACCGTCGATGAACAAAACAGGCTGAATTTTTATGATGGCAAGATTCGGGTCGTGGACCCCGAGGGCCGTGAGTTTTTGAAGTATGAGACCGCCGATTATTCCCGACACATCGCCGAGCGCGTCGAGCCCTGGACCTATTTGAAGTTTCCTTACCTTAAGAAAATCGGCTGGAAGGGTTTTGTGGATGGTGCGGAGAGCGGCGTCTACACTGCCACACCCCTTGCGCGGCTCAACGCCGCCGACCACTTGGCTACACCGCTGGCGCAAGAGCAATTCGAGCGCTTCTATCTAACCATGGGCGCCAAGACCGTGGAGGGCCGATACCAACCCGTGCACCACCGGTTGGCCACGCATTGGGCGCGCCTCATCGAACTGCTATATGCCGCCGAGCGGATGCAGGAGCTGGCCAGAGACCCGGAGATTACTTCCCCGGAGATTCGGAACATTCCCGAGCGTGTCGCCGGGGTGGGTGTGGGGTGCGTCGAAGCGCCGCGTGGGACATTAATTCACCACTATGTCTCGGATGATCGAGCGATCCTGACCAAGGTGAACCTCGTAGTAGGGACGACGAACAACCATGCCGCCATCTCCATGTCCATCCGCAAGGCGGCTGAGAAATTGATCCACGGATTTGAGGTGGTAGAAGAGGGGCTCCTCAACCGGGTGGAGATGGCCTTCCGGTTATACGACCCCTGTTTCTCCTGCGCCACGCACGCGCTGCCAGGCGCCATGTCCCTCATCGTAAATATCAGGAGCCATGAAGGGGAAACGCTGAAGTCTCTGCGCCGCGATGGGTAAGGGTCGGATATGTCAACGATTGTTATCGGGATCGGAAACCCTGTGCTCTCTGATGACAGCGTGGGGATCAAAGTCGTGCAGATGCTCGCCCCAGCGGTTCAGGCCCGACCCGACATCAAAACCCGCGAACTTTGGGCCGGTGGCCTTGGTCTCATGGAAGCCCTGAACGGGCATGAGCAGGCGATCATTATTGACGCCATCGTGACCGAGGACGGCAAGCCGGGGTCCATTTATACGCTCAAACCCTCGGACCTGCGGCAAACCCGGAACACGTGCTCCGCGCACGATGCGGGCTTTCAGGAGGCTTTGGAGTTGGGTGCCATGTTGGGGCTAAAGCTGCCGCCGGAGATCACCCTCTGGGCGGTCGAGGCTAAAGATGTGGAAACCTTTAGCGAGAACTTGACCCGGGACGTCGAGCGCGCTGTCCCCAAAGTCGTCGCGGGAGTGATGCGGCAGATCGGCCTGGAGAGGCAACTTCCCGCATCGGGAGGGGCACAGAAATGAAGATCGGTGTCTATTTTTGCAAGTGCGGCACGAACATCGCCGAGAAGATTGATCCGGAAAGGGTGGAAAAGGAAGTTCGCGCTCTCCCCCATGTTGCCTATTGCAAATCCTGCGAATACCTCTGCTCGGAAGAGGGCAAGACCTTCCTCGAGGAGGATCTGAAAGGCGAAAAGCCGGATCGCGTGGTGATCTCCGCCTGTTCGCCGCGTGATTACGAGCGGACATTCCGTGAGTGCGTCGCGGCTGCCCACATCAATCCCTACCTGATGCAAATGGTAAACGTCCGCGAGCAGGTGGCGTGGGTGACGGCGGACCCGGAGCAGGCCGCGCAAAAGACGGTGCAGTACATTCGGGCCGCCACCCAGAGGGTGAGCCTGCACGCCCCCCTGGAGGATAAGGAAATTGAGATCTGCCCGGATGTACTGGTCGTGGGTGCCGGGCCCGCCGGTCTCAAAGCAGCGTTGGCGCTGGCGGACTCTGCACGGAAGGTTTTCTTGGTCGAAAAAACCCCCGTTGTGGGCGGCCTGCCGGTTCGCTACGAAGACTTGTTTCCCAACCTCGAGTGTGGCCCTTGCATGCTGGAACCGGTAGAGGCTGAAATATTTGAGTCCAAACATATCGAGATCCTCACGCTGGCCGAAGTGGCCGAGGTGGTGGGCTACTGCGGCAATTTCACGGTCAAAATCCGGCAGGCGCCGCGCTTCGTGGATATGGGGAAATGCATCGGCTGCGGGGAGTGCGTAAATCCTTGCCCGGTCTCTACCCCCAATGAGTTCAATTACGGACTCAGTAAGCAGAAAGCCATGGCGTTTGCCATCAAGGGGGGATTGCCCAATGCTCCCTCCATCGACATGAAGGCCTGCCTCCGGGCGAAGGGAGAGGATTGCTCCATCTGCCAGGCGGCCTGCCCGGTGGAGGGCGCCGTCAAATTTGATGACCAGGAGAAAACCCTGGAAAGGAGTGTCGGCGCCATTATCCTGGCGGTGGGCTCAAGTCTCTACGATTGCACGGTCTTTCCCAACCTGGCCTACGGGAAAGGTGGGGACGTTTACACCAGCCTGGAATTCGAACGGCTGCTCTCCGCCAGCGGGCCCACCGGCGGGAAACTGCTGACGCGCGCCGGCGCGCCACCCGGCAGCGTGGCCATCCTTCACTGCGTGGGGAGTTTGGATGAGTGCCACAAGCCTTATTGTTCGGGAGTGTGTTGCCAATACGCCTTCAAATTCAATCAGCTCGTGCATCACAAGCTGCCCGCGGCGAAGGTCTTCCACTTCTACCGCGAACTCGTGAGTCCTGGCAAGGAGGAGTGCGGGTTATTCGCACGCGCCATGGCACACCCGCACGCCGAGTTTATCCGCTATAGCCATCTCGCGGATCTCAAGGTCCAAGCCGCCGAGGGCACGAACCACCTCTGCTTCCCTGATGGGGCAGCCGAGCGCGATCTGGAGGCCGATATGGTCGTGCTCTGCCCGGCAATTGTTCCCGCCGAGGGCTCGAAGCGCTTGGCGGCGATGTTCGAAACCAGCCTGGACAGGTTCGGATTCTTCGAGGAGTTGCACGGCCGGGCGGACTCGGCTCAAAGCAAGATCAAAGGAATCTTCCTGGCAGGCACTTGTCAGTCCCCCAAAGACATTCAGGGCTCCATGAACCAAGGCATGGCCGCGGCGGGGTACGTGCTGTCGCAACTGGCCACGGGCAAGAAGCTCAAAATTGAGCCGATCACCGCCCAGGTTCGAGAGGATGCGTGTTCGGGATGCCAGATTTGCCGCGGCGTGTGCCCGTACAAGGCTATCGGCTTTGATCTCGATCACCAGGCGTCGGTAGTGAACCCGTTGCTTTGCCACGGCTGCGGGACTTGCGTGGCGGCGTGTCCGTCGGGCGCGATGGAAGGCAACCACTTCACCATGGCCCAGATCTCAGCGGAAATCGAAGGGGTCTTACAATGAGCGTGGAAAACGTGCACACCGGGCAGGATAATTTCGAGCCCAAGATCGTGGGATTCTTGTGCAATTGGTGCTCCTACGCCGGGGCCGACAAGGCTGGATTGAACCAGACCCCCTACCCGCCGAACGTGCGGGTGGTGAAGTTCATGTGCAGTGGAAGAATGGACCCGCAATTTGTTTTGCAGGCCTATCAGAATGGCGCTGACGGAGTCCTGATTCTGGGATGCCACTTTGGCGATTGCCACTATAAAGAAGGAAATTTTCGGGCGACCCAACGTCACCGCATGCTGCTGCACCTGCTCAAGCAGGAAGGCATTGAAGAAGAGCGATGCCGCCTCGACTATGTGTCCGCGAGCGAGGGCGACAAGTTTGTGCAAGTGGTAACGGAAATGACCGAGACAATCAGAAAATTAGGACCGCTTCATAAGCAGTTCATACCTAAACCCAACGGAGATTCATAACATGACAAAGGTTCTCGACTGTAAAGGGCTCCAGTGCCCTCAACCACGCCTTAAGATGTCCTTGGAATCGATGTCTCTGAAACCCGGCGACATCCTGGAATGTGTCGCCGACTGCCCCACATTTGAGGCCGATGTAAAGGAGTGGTGCAAGAATAGCAAGAAAGCCTTGCTGTGGTTCAAGGCCGATGGTAATGGCGTTAAGCGCTGCCAAGTGAGGATCTAAACCCGGTCCGTAAGCCGCGAGTGAAGCGGCCGCTCCGTTCGGGCACAAGTGTTCCTGCGCGAAGAGCTTGAGCCAAAATCGGGGCGGCCACCCTCCCAAATCAAGCCGGCCCCCTAGAGCGTCTTTAATTTAAGTGTATACAGCGCGGCGAAGCCGCAACCCGCGACGTGCCACGGCCGTCCGGCCGCGCTCGGGCACGGGCGGGACGCCCGTGGCACGAAATCTTCGCGCGACAACAACGTCCTAGCGCCGAGCGCTACAAGGCATGTAAGCACTTAAATCAAAACCGCTCTAAGCGACCTCGACCCGAGGTTACGCGGCTACGCCGCCCTGTGCTACACGCTCGCGGGCACGAAAAGCCACGGACCATTGGAACGCAGGCCCGTGCTACTTGCTGCGCGGACTCGAACCCCGTTCGGGACTATGATCCGCCCAGCGGCCCACGCAAAGCTTACTTCCCGAGCGGGACCATCGCCGCGGATCGCTCGCCCGTAACTTTTTGGGTTGACATCTTACCCAAAGTGTGGATACTTGGGTTATATGTCTACCCAAAAGGAAAAAGAACGTCTGGAACTCTTGCAAGGCACGCTGGACCTGCTGATCCTGCGGACGCTGATTTTCGGCCCGCAGCACGGGCAGGGCATCGGGCGCGCCATTCAGCAGACGACCGACAACGAACTACTGGTCGAGCACGGAGCCCTTTATCCTGCGCTCCAGCGCCTCGAAGAGCGGGGTTGGATCGGGGCCGAGTGGGGGATTTCCGCGAACAACCGCAAGGCGCGCTTCTACACGCTCACGGCGGCTGGCCGCAAACAGCTCGTCAAGGAGACGACGAAGTGGCGGCGGCTGGCCGCGGCCATCGGGCGGGTTCTGGGACCCGAGACCGGGAAGGGTTAAGGCCGAGTAGCGCGGACTATGTAGCGCGGGCGTCTCGCCCGCTGTGGCGGGAGCGTCCCGCTCCCGCCAGGACCGCGCGGGCAGGATGCCCACGCCCCAGCGGGCGAGACGCCCACGCTACGCCTCTTTGGAGGGAGGGTTGATCCGATGTTCTGGCGAAAGCGCAAACCAAGCGACTTCCGAGCCGAGATCGAAGCGCACCTCGCACTCGAGACTGAGCGATTGAAGGAGCAGGGCCTGAGCGAAGAAGAGGCTCGCAGGGCGGCGCGGCGCGCCTTCGGCAACGTCACCCGGGCCCAGGAGCGTTTCTACGAATCAGGCCGCTGGCTCTGGTGGGACCACCTCGCGCAAGACCTCCGCTTCGGCCTGCGCATGCTGCGGAATAATCCTGGCTTCACGGTGGTGGCGGTGCTGACGCTGGCGCTGGGCATCGGCGCCAACACAGCCATATTCAGCGTCGTGAATGCTGTGCTGCTGCGTCCGCTCCCTTACAAAGACCCGGCACGCCTGGTGTGGATCACTCAATACATTCCCCAGTTACACGCGAGCATGGTGCTCCACCCGTACTACCGCGACTGGCGAGATCAGTCGAAGTCGCTTGCCAGCGTGGCAGCTTATGACCCGGGATTGTTGAGTTTGACCCTCACTGGCCGCGGCGCAGCGGAGCGCATTAACGCCATCAGGGTTTCGGCCGGTTTTCTTCCGCAGTTGGGGGTGCAACCGGAAATCGGCCGACTCTTTACCGCCGAAGAGGATCGCCCGAACGCGCCGCACGTCGCTCTGCTCACCCATGGTTTTTGGGAGCGCCGATTTGGGGGTGATCACGGCATTATCGGCCAGACGATTGCCCTGAGCGGGTGGTCCTTCACGATTATCGGCGTGTTGCCGGCGAGTTTCGAGTTTCCGGAGTTCACCCGACTCGATGTGATCTACCCCCTGTGGGTTGATCCTGCCGCAGAGCCCACCAGTGGAATCGCATACGTGCACGTCATCGGCAGGCTCAAGCCTGGCGTCAAACCGGGCAACGCGCAAGCCGAATTACAGACCATCGTTGACCGCTCGATAAAGACCCTGGCCACGCGCGGAATCAATGGCAATGTCGGGCCGATTGAGGTGATCCCGCTTCACGAGCACCTGGTGGGCAACGTGCGCCTGGCGCTGATGATTTTACTGGGTGCGGTGGGTTTTCTGCTCCTGATTGCCTGCGGGAATGTCGCCAACATGCTGCTGGCGCGAGCGGCGGCGCGCGAAAGGGAAATGGTGATTCGAACCGCGGTCGGGGCCGGTCGGTGGCGTATCGTCCGTCAGTTGCTGACGGAAAGCGTGGTGTTGGCGGTCGCGGGCGGCGCGCTGGGCCTGATCTTTGCTTATGGGGGTACGGCCGCATTGCTGCACGTGATACCCTCCGATGCCGTCGGCGACGTCCTGCGCGCTGCGCGCGTGGGCATCGATCACGAAGTGCTGGGTTTCGTGCTTGTGGCTTCGGTAGGAACGGGAATCCTTTTTGGGCTGGCTCCGGCGCTCGGCGCGCTTCGCCCCGATTTGGTGGGATCGCTCAAGGATAGCTTGCCTACCGCCACCGCAAGCGCCTCTCGGCGTCGAATTCGCAGTATGCTGGTGGTGGCAGAGGTGGCACTGGCACTCGTTTTGTTGACGGGCGCGGGCCTGTTGATGCGCAGCTTCTACAGGCTGGCTTCGGTCGATCCCGGTTTCCGCCCCGACAGAGTCCTCACCTTCACCGTCAATCTCGAGGGTCGTGTCAACGCCTCCGGTGATGCGCGTCGTGCTTACTTCGACGAAATCCAGCAGCATCTCCGTTCCCTACCTGGAGTCGAATCCGCCTCGGTGGCGGAAATGCTTCCGCTTAGCGGCCTTATTGTGTCAGGGTTGGGATTGCAGATCGAGGGGCGGGCTCCGGTGTCGCCGAGCCACGTTCCGAGCGTCAGCGAGAGCTACGTCAGCCCGGAATACTTTCGGACGATGGGAATGGCACTGCTGGAGGGCCGCCCGTTTAATAACCATGATGATCGTCAAAGCGCGTTGGTCGCTATCGTCAATCAGACGCTGGCCCGCCAGTTTTTCTCCAACCAGTCGGCGGTCGGCAAACGCTACAAAACCTACATCTCTGTGAAGGGCGATTTCGTGTGGACCACCATTATCGGCGTGGTGAGCGATGTTCACGACGGCGGGCTGGACGCGGAAGTCCAGCCAGAGGTCTACGTTCCCCTTTGGCAGCGCAATTATCCCATGATATTCGCGCAGGTGGCGATCCGCACCCGGGGCGACCCCTTGGCGCTGGCCGCTTCGGTGCGCAGTACCGTGGGCTCGATCGATAAAGACCAGGCCATTTACGACCTCGAAACCATGAAAGGGCGTGTCGCTACGTCGCTCTCCTCGCGGCGCTTCAACATGCTGCTGCTAGGAGTGTTCGCGGCACTGGCGCTCGCGCTGGCGGCAGTAGGCGTCTACGGTGTGATGGCCTATTCGGCCGCGCAGCGTACGCACGAAATCGGAGTCCGCGTGGCGCTGGGTGCTCGCCCCGTGGACGTGCTCGTGCTGGTCGTGCGCGAAGGCGTGTGGCTAATTGCTGTTGGCATTGGGATTGGTCTGGTAGGTGCTTTGGCCCTGACCCGACTTCTGCGCGGCCTGCTGTTCGAAGTCAGGCCCGGCGATCCTGTAACTCTGGTGGCCGTGTCAGTGGGATTGGCGTTCGTGGCCGCCTTAGCTTGTTATATTCCCGCCCGCCGGGCCACGAAGGTCGATCCCATGGTGGCGCTGAGGTACGAATAATGACCTTCAAGCTTGGGCGTCCAAGGTCAGCCATGGGAGACCGAACCGCGCCGGCAGAAGGCTGATTAGATTCGAGGTAGTCTGTGGCATGGCACTCGCCGGGATAGATCACGAGTAACGGCATTTCGCGGGCTCGCGGGCACGAAAAGCCGCGGACCTTCAACAGAACAGGTCCGTGCTACGCTTGCTCCGCAAATATTTTTTCGTGATGTCGGACAATCTGTCATTTTCTTCTACGACCGGTAGCCCAAACGTATATTTACTTATTGCAATTACCCCTATGATTAATGTTAACATAGGTTCCGGAGGCTTGGCTAGGTGTCGGGCTCTGGGGTTTTCCCCTAATCCCGAGTCCCTAGCCCCCAGCCTGGAGCCCCGTGCCCCATATCCCGGGTGCCGCTTGCCGGGGGCACGCCACTCCCCAAGGGCGGGAGCGGATTCGCGACGCCAACGCACTCCGCGGGTTTTATTCTGAGGTTTCCAACGATGTACTAGAAAACATAGGGGGTTAGTTGTCAGCGACAACATGTCTGACAAAGGTATCTAATTCAAGTAAAAGGAGTTATCCAGAAAGCCAGCAGCGGAGGAGATAGAAAGAGGCTCGGCTCTCCATGATGTATTAGAAAAAAAAGGGGTTAGTTGTTTATAGTAAAAATGTCTGGAAGGTATAACTCATTCAGATAGTGAGAGTTAGGCTGAAACATGGGAGCCAAGGCGAAAAAACGGGCGCGCCTCTCCATGATGTACTAGAAAAAAAGGAATTAGCCATGATCAGCGAAAATTGCCCAAAAATCTATACTATTGAAATTAAAACAGTTAGCTTGTCTCCGCTGGACACGGTCATGAAAAAAAAGGGGAAATAAAAAATGAGGCTGAAATTCCGTAAGTCATTGAAAACACATGTAGAAAAAATGTCTGCTTTCCGCCTCTCCATGATATTAATGAAAACAAACGAGTTAAAGCATTCTCTCCATGATGTTGATGAAAAGACAGGGGGTTATTCTTAAAGTGACCTAGCGGCTGAAGCCGAGACGTTCAGCGACCGCACGCTGGTAGCGGCTCATTCTGAGCTTTTGGCCATTCTCTAAGATCACCAAATGGTAACCCTGAAACCAGGAGTGAATCTCTTTGACGCGATGTATGTTAACAATGGCGGAACGATGAATTCGTACGAAGTCGCGTGGATTCAACTTGCGATCGAGACTTGTCAGTGTCTCGCGGATGACGTGGTTGCTCGCGCCGACATGCAGGCGGGCATAATTGCCATCGGCCTCGATCCAATCAATCTCTGTTGTCTTCACCAACAGAATGCGCCCGTTTCCCGCAATGGGCAAACGTTCGACGTATTCGTCCTGAGCTTTCATCTGTTCCAAAAAGGCGATCAGCCGCTCCGCGGTGTCGCCATTCGGCTTTTCCGCGATACGTTCTCGGGCGCGGGCGAGGGCCCGCACAAAGCGTTCTTTTCCAACAGGCTTGAGCAAATAATCGACGGCGTTGGCGTCGAAGGCCTTGACCGCGTAACGGTCATGAGCTGTGACAAATATGGTGACCGGCATGCTTTGAGCGCCGACTTGCCTCACCACTTCGAAGCCGTCCATTTCGGGCATTTGCACGTCCAGGAAAACGAGGTCGAGTTTCATGCTGAGAATGGCCGTCACCGCAGACTCACCGTCGCCACACTCGGCCACAACCTCAACTTCGGGATTGCCATTCAGGAATCGCCAGATACTTCGGCATGCCGGCGGCTCGTCATCGACAATCAAGGCGCGGATCTTCATTTGGAGTTTGCTGTGGCAGGCAGATTTTCTTCCATCGGTGATCGCCGCGCTGGAATCGAAAGCAGGGCGGCGACGCCCCTCGGCTGGAGGTTGAAAAGCCGCAGCGACTGTTCTTGCCCATAAAGATGCTCAAGCCTAGCCCGTGTATTCGAGAGCCCCACACCCCGCGTCACCAGCCGGTCGGGAGTATCCGCGAGCACCCCCGTCATGTTGGAAACTTGCAAACAAAGGCGGTCTTGCTTTTGGAAAGCCCGGAGAGTGACCACATCGTTCTCCTTATTTTTGCCGATACCGTGCTGGATGGCGTTCTCGACGAGCGGTTGGAGCACGAGGCTGGGCACCGGGTTGGCGAAAAGGTCGGAATCGACCTGGAGGTCAAAGCGCAGCCGTTCACCGAACCGCCGCTGCTGAATGCGCACGTAGTGCTCGAGAAACTCAATTTCCCGGCCGAGCGGAATTTCCTGATCGTGCACCTCGTCCAGGGAAACACGGAGCAGTTCGCTCAAACGCAGAAGAATCTCCTCCGCCCCGTCGGGTTCCTCGTGGATCAGCACCGTCGCTGCCTGAAGTGTGTTGAATAAGAAATGCGGCTGGAGCTGCGCTCGGAGCGCCGTAAGCCGTGCTTCCGTCAAATGCGCCTCCAGTTGAGCCGCACGTAGTTGGTGGGTCCGCGCCTGGTCATACACGCGGTAAAACTGCATCGCGCCCACCAGCACCCAGTAAGCCAGCAAACTGACCTCCGTGTGCTGGCTCAAGTAGTGCCGCATGACCTCAGCGAACGGCCAGTGGCCGCCCGACCGCAACCACTCGAGCGACGCTTCAAAGGATAGCTGGACGGTCGCGAGCAGGAGGCTGGTGGCTATGTGCAGCGGTACGGCGCTCCGCCAAGTTTGGGAATCGATCGGATGCCGCCGGGCAAACCACAGCACGACCGGGGTGAGAACTCCCCAGATGTAACCCGACCAGCCTAAATAGTCGACGAAAGGATCAGCAATGCCATGACCGGCGTCATAAGCGTACCACTGGGCCGCGAACACCAGGACGAACAGCACCCAACAAGCCGGGATCAATAATCGCCTGCCGGCGTGAATCTTTACGATCCCGCCTTTGACGGATCGTTCTTCTTCCATAACGCCTCGAGGTTTGGAGAGCCTGCCGTGCCCCTGAGAAATCCTAACCCAAAAACCGTCACCCGTGCAAAAGATTGCGGCGCAAGCTACGATTTGCCCCGCGCTATGAACGATTCGTCCCAATTATTTTCCTGTCCCCGTTTTTCTCGAGTATCGTGCTACGGACTTATGATTTTGGGAGGTTCGTGTGAATCTTATCAATCTTGTGGTGAACGGAAAGCCGTACCCGGTCGATATTGGACCTGACACGCCGCTTCTCTGGGTTCTGCGGGACGCGTTGGGCCTTACCGGCACGAAGTTCGGCTGCGGAATGGGTCTGTGCGGCGCCTGCACGGTGCACCTGGATGGGGAGGCGGTACGCTCGTGCCAGACGCCGGTCGGGTCCGTGGGCAACAAAAGGGTCACAACCATCGAGGGCCTCTCGACGGATCGCAGTCATCCGGTTCAGCGCGCTTGGATCGCGGAGCAAGTGCCGCAATGCGGCTACTGCCAGTCAGGACAAATCATGCAGGCAGCCGCCCTACTGGCAAAGAATCCACGGCCAAGCCGCGAGCAGATCGATCGAGAAATGGCAGGCAACATCTGCCGGTGCGCGACCTATCAACGGATTCGCCGCGCCATTCAGCGTGCGTCGGGAGAGATCGTCTGATGGTTGCGCAAGCGGAAGTTAGCCGCCGTGAGTTTCTGAAGGAGGGCGCGAAGACCGCCTCTGCCCTCATTATCGGCTTCCATTTACCGATAGGCGGGCGGGCTGAGGAATCGGCTGCGAGTCCATCGCTCCGGGTCTTCAAACCCAACGCCTGGCTGAGGATTACCACCGACAATCGGATTACGGTTCTTGTGGAGAAGCCGGAACTTGGACAGGGCTCCCGTACCTATACACCCATGATCATCGCGGAAGAATTGGAGGCAGACTGGTCCAGCATCCGCGTGGAGCAGGCGCCGACCGTCCCCGCGGTCTACAAGGGCCTGCGCACGGGCGGCAGCAGCGGCGTCAGAAATACCTTCACCTCGATGCGGAGCGCAGGAGCACAGGCGCGCGAGATGCTTCTCATGGCGGCGGCCCAACAATGGAAAGCGAGGAAGAGGGACTGCCGAGCGGAGAACGGGACTGTCGTGCACGGCCCTACAAACCGCCGCCTGAGTTACGGTGAACTGGTGGAGGCAGCGTCCCAACTCCCGCCAATTGACCTGGACGAAATAACTTTGAAAAACCCAAAGGATTTTCGATTTATCGGCAAGCCTATTCCGCGCACCGACGCACCCAGCAAGGTAGATGGCACCGCGGCATTCGGCATCGATGTTCGAGTTCCCGGTATGCTCTTCGCGGTGATTGCACGTTGTCCCTACTTCGGTGGCAGGCTCGCGAGCTTTGACGCAAGTGCCGCCAAAATCGTTCCAGGAGTACGCGCCGTTTTTCCCGTTCCACCGCTGCCACGCCATATCAATACTGCCGGCGGCGTGGCAGTAGTGGCAGATTCAACTTGGGCGGCAATTCAGGCCCGCAAAGCACTTGCGCTCAAGTGGGATAAGGGCCTCGGAGGGAACGAGAGCACCGACGCCCTGCGCAAGCTCATCGTGCAGCGGGCGGGCGGCCCACCGACTTTTATTGCTGTCGATCGCGGTGATGCCGACGAGGTGCTGGCGGGCTCCGCGAAGAAATTTGAAGCCTCTTATGAGTCGCCCTTTCAAGCACATGCCACAATGGAGCCCATGAACACCACCGTTCACGTACGAGATTATGAGATCGAAGTGTGGTCGCCGACACAGTTTGCGGATGAGGTTCAAACTGAGATCGCCGCGCTTTCCGGCTTACCCACGGAGAAAGTGACGGTCCACATGACCCTTTCCGGGGGGTCATTCGGCCGGCGTTATCAGTGGGATTACGCCGCGGAGGCCTGGCAAGTCGCTAAGGAAATGCAACAGCCCGTCCAGTTGCTTTGGACACGTGAAGACGATCTGCAGCACGACTTCTATCGCCCCTACAACTACCAGCGCCTCTCCGCGGGCTTCGACGATCAGGGCAAACTCGTCGCCTGGTCCACCCGCGTTGTCACCACCCCCATTTCGGGCTTCAACCTTTATACGGGTTTTGCAGAGTCTCCTGAGACTTTGACCGACCCCGCCACCGTGGCGGCGCTCGAATGGTATGGCGCTGATATCGCGCCCTACTCGATACCAAACTTTCGTCTAGATTATGGCCCTGCGGATTCCGTTGTTCCGCGCTCTTGGTGGCGGTCGGTGTCGTCGTCCTACACGCCGTTTGCCAAGGAGTGCTTCATCGATGAACTGGCTCACGCCAGCGGCCGCGATCCCCTTCAAATTCGCATGGACCTCTTGCCGAGTACTTTGCCCGAGGCAGCGCGATTGCGGACGGTATTGGAGTTGGCTGCAAAAAATGCGGATTGGGGGAAGCCCTTGCCGAAGGGCCGCGGCCGGGGCATTGCCTGTCGTGTGGGCGGGAGTTACAGCGCCCAGGTTGCGGAAGTCTCCGTGGATGATGCCGGCGCGGTGCAGGTTCACCGGGTCGTGAGCGCCGTCGATTGTGGCATCGCTGTGAACCCCGACGGCGTGCGGGCGATGACCGAGGGCGCCATCAACTTTGCCCTTACGGCCGTGCTCACCGGCGAAATCACTATTAAAGACGGAGCGGTGGAGCAAAGCAATTTCCATGACTATCAGGTGCTGAGAATCAATCAGGCGCCGGAAATCGAAGTTCACATTGTGCCCAGCACCGAAGATCCTAGCGGTGTGGGTGAGCTAGGCGCCATGCTCTTGCCTCCTGCGGTGGCCAACGCCGTTTTCGCCGCCACGGGAGTGCGGGTGCGCCGCCTGCCCATCGATCCGCGATTGCTAAAACGTTCGAAGTCCTGAACCGTAAGATCGGTCACGCATCGATCGAAAGGATAACTTGATGTTTACCACGGAAATAAACCGCCGCGAATTCATGAAGGCAAGCGCCAGCGGTGGTATGGACCGGAGGAGTTTCATCAAGAGCTCACTGTTACTGAGCGCTGCTTCCGCGTGCTGCTCCTTTCTCACCTCCCTGGCATTAGCGAGCGCTGCGCCCAAACGCATTTTGGTTTTGGGCGGGACACTGTTTCTGGGCCCTGCGATTGTGGAGTCCGCGCTGGCGGCGGGGCACACCGTCACGCTTTTCAATCGTGGCGTTACCAATCCGACCCTGTTTCCCAATCTCGAAAAACTCAAAGGATTTCGCAGCGGCGACCCCCAGGACGAGGACTTGTCAGCTTTATCCCGAAGACACTTTGATGTGGTGGTGGATGTCTGGCCAAACGACCCCGCGATGGTCGCATCGGCGGCGGAATTCCTTCGGGATCACGCCGGCCACTATCTCTATGTCTCCTCCATTGCCGCGTACGATTCCAGGGAGTTCGCCAAAGCGGGCGTGGAAGAGACTGCTCCGATGGAGCCTTGGAACAGCTCAGGGCGAAAATACAACCGGGGTAAGGCTGAAAGCGAAAGACGCCTGCACGCCATACTCGGTGAAAGACTCACGATCGTCCGGCCCGGTCCCATCAAAGGAACTCGTGACACCACCCCGGACTTGCTGACCTGGCTGCTCCGTGCGCAGCGGGGTGGCCAGCATATTGCCCCGGGAGATGGCACCGACCCGGTTGAACTCGGATGTGAAAGACGTGGCCCGGTTCCTGGCACTGGCGATCGACCGCTCCCTTTACGGCACCTTCAACCTGACCGGAAAAGAGATGAGTTTTCGGGAATTCCTGGATAACTGTAAGGCGGCGACCGGGTCTGACGCCCAGTTCGTATGGATACCCCAGGACTTCCTGCATCAGCATGGCCTTGAGACCGATGCGGCGTTAAACACTTTTGCCGGCAATTTCCCGTTCTGGCGCCCCGATCCGGCCAGCCGCGGTTTGTACCAGGTCAGCAGCGCGAAGGCCTTTAGCGCCGGATGGCGGACTCGGCCGTTCGAAGAAACGGCGATGGATTGCCTCGTCGATTATAGTTCGGTGGTTCAGACCGTTGATTGGAGCGACTATCTTTCCGCAAATAGAGAGAAACTGGTGCTTGACGCCTGGGCCCGACGCTCTTCGTAACCGCCTCGTTGGAAGACGGAAGCTTCAGTTCCATTTGTCCGACCGGAGCCACGCCAGCACAACGACGAATGACCCGCGCCCATACCGGCGTGTCAGTGGGAGGTTAGGATTGGCGTCCACGCGAGATCGGGAAATTGGGGTTAGTCCTTGGTCTTTTAAACAACTCTGGCGGACCGCTTCAAGAAGCTCCGTTGCAAGCCCTCCAGGAATTCGAAGCCCCATGCCCCCCAATCGATGGCCGCTTTGAGGAAACGAGACGCCTTGGCCAAGCTCTCGACATTGAGGTCCACATCGTGTCCAGCAGCGAGAACCCCGGTGGCATGGGCGAGCCGGGCGGTCCGCCCGTGGCCGCCGCCGTGGCCAACGCCGTTTTTGCCGCCACCGGAAAACGTCTGCGCCGTTTGCCCATTGCGAAAAACACCTGACGGCATCTTTGGAATTCAACGAAATTGATCATTTCTGGAGGAATTTACAAATCGGCGAGAGCTCGCAGGCAAGGCGTTATTCCTTAGCGACCCGTGGTCTCGCCGCGCCAACTCCGCGGCAACCCGCTAGCTGGGAGATTGTTCCTGCGTCCGGATGACTTTGGCTTTTTGGGCCATTTCCTTTGCCTTTTTCTGCTTCCCCTCGCGTCGATAGAGATTGGACAGGTTGGTATACACCGCGGCCAGGGTGAGAGCATTTGGTTTCGGCTGTTTGGCAAGAATCGTCAACACGTCGGAAAAGGTCCGTTCCGCTTGCGGCAACTTATCTTCCTCTGCGTAGGCAACCCCCAAGTTGTTCAGGGAAGCCACCACCGCGGGGCTCTCCGGTCCGTACACTTTCTTCCTGATCGCCAGGGCCCGTTGATAGAGCAAATCTACGTTGATTTGCCTGGACTTCAGGGCTAGAACTCCGGCAAGCCCGTCAAGACTATCGGCCACTTCAGGATGGTTCGGCCCCAACACCTCCTCCCTTATCGCCAGGGCACGCTTATAAAGGGGCTCGGCCTCCGCGTATTTCTTTTCCGACCGATAGAGCTCTGCCAGGTTGTTCAGTCCGGAGGCCACTTCGGGGTGGTTCGGCCCCAAGGATTTTTCCGCAATGGAGATCGAACGCTGATACATCAGCTCTGCCTCTGAATATCGACCCTGCTGACCGTATAGAGCCGCCAAATTGTTGAAGGATTTGCCCACATCAGGATGCTCGGGTCCAAGGGCCGCCTGGCGAATTGCCAATCCCCGCTTCAGGAGCGATTCACCTTCTGCGTAATTCCCTTGACGAACATACAGAGCCGCCAGGTTATTGAGGCTGGAGGCAAGTGCCGGATCATCCGGTCTCAAGGTTTTTTCCTTGATCAAGAGAGCACGCCGGTAGAGTGGCTCGGCTTCCGCGATCTTCCCTTGTTCCCAATAAAGTGACCCCAGGTTGTTCAGGGTGTTGCCCACGTCGGGGTGCTCCGGCCCCCGGATTTTCTCGAGCAGCGCGAGAGACTGCCGGTAAAGCGGTTCGGCCTCTCCATACCGGCCTTGGTATTGGTACAATGCCGCCAGGTTGTTTAGCGCTGTGGCCTTATCGCTGGCCGCCGGGTCATCGCACTTCTCCCAGATGGCCAGGGCGCGTTTGAAAAGGGACTCCGCCTCCGTGTACCTGGCCTCCCGAACGTAAAGTTCGGCCAGGTTGTTCAGTGTCATGCCTAATCGGTGATCATAGGGTCCGAATGGTTCCGCTTCCTTTTCCGCTTGCACATACTGTGACTCCGCTTCGCGGTATTGTTGTTGCCCGAGGGCCCGCTCGGCCGCATTAATCGCGTCGTCCCAACGGCTCGTCTGCCCAAACGCCATCCATGGCACGGTACCGATATAGAATGCCCACACGATGAGCTTTCGCATTCGGCGCTCCCGATGACCGTTTGCTCTCAGTATGGTGACGCGGGGGATCGGGCGAGGTCCGTGAGGCAGGACAGGGACGTGGCCTACTCCCCGTGGTCACGACTCAGGCGGCGTCAATCCGGCACCATGCCGAATTGGTTACCTGCGCGTCCTGAAACGCATGTTACACAAATGTTACATATCAGTCAATCTTTCGTTAAGTGTTCTGGAGACGACTGGGGGGAGGGTTGGGATGTTTTATCACTGCCGCTCTTGAGGGGTTTCCTCAGCGGTTGACGACGTGCCGTTGCCGCAAGGGTATCGAGCATGAGAAAATCCTACAGTCAAGATGGGCAGCCGGCGTAGGGTTCTACGCAAAGGTGAAAGTTGAATTCGGAAATTCCGGGTTAGCATGAGTATCATCAAGTTTTTGTGGGGATTAGGGTGCGCGGTGGCCCTGGTCGGCGCGTTGTATGCTTTCCAGCGCCCATTCCGGGAATATCCCTCCGTAGAATACGGCTACATGCAGTTGCCGCCGGACTGGAAGGAAAAGGGCGAGTGGACTTTCGCCCGGTTGATGTATCCCCCTGGCCCCAATGACGGCTATCGCGGGCGGTTCGATGGAGACTGGCGGCAGGGGCTCTCCCTATGGACCCAGGATTATCCGAAGGCGGATCGGAATTTTTCCCAAGCGCTCCGCCATTTAACCCGCGTGCAAGCACGGTCCGTCGAGCAACCGGTGAATTTGGAAGACGGGGACGAAGTGTTCAATTGGCCCTGGCTTTATGCCGTCCAGACGGGCGAATGGGGCTTGACCGAAGCGCAGGCGAAAGTGCTTCGCGAATACCTGCTGCGCGGCGGTTTTTTCATGGCCGACGATTTCCACGGAACCCTGGAATGGGAGGTGTTCGAAAGGAGCATGAAGCTCGTTTTCCCGGACCGCCCCATCGTGGAAATCCCCAACTCCGACGAGATCTTTCATACGGTCTTCGATTTGGATGACCGGTACCAGATTGTGGGCGCGGAGCACTTGTGGGAGGGTTCCAAGAATGGCGGCAAAGTCGCCCACTGGCGGGGCATTTACGACGACAAGGGCCGGATCATGGTGGCGATCACCTTTAATTCCGATGTGGGCGACTCCTGGGAATGGGCCGACGATCCGCGATATCCGCAAAAATACTCCGATATGGGAATCCGCCTCGGCGTGAATTACGTCATTTACGCGATGACGCACTGAACCCCGCTATCGGTCGCTGGGTTCCTTGCTTCCAACAGGTAGCGCAGCGCGGCGGAGCCGCAAGAGAAAGTCAAAAGGCAAAAGTCAAAAGTGAAAGTCTACACCTCCGAAACTTTTTGCTAACTCGGTAACTGAGGGGGGGTGTTGATTTGAATTTATAACCCTCGCCCCCTTGGGAGTCTGTGTTACAAGCGGTCTTGGCGCGCTGTAGCGGCACTCGCGGCGAGTACCTTAGCGCAGGGGGAGCGCGTACATGAGCCCGCCTTGGGTCCGGAGGTTGGTTGGGCCACGCGGCAGCTTCCTCACCGACCCCGAGCCGAGGTCGCGCTCGAACCTCTTGCCATAGTTGCCCACGGCTTCGATCACGGTGCCGCCACGGATATCGGTCGGGGTGATGTACAGGACGCTGCAGCCTTGCGCACCATGGAAACCGGGGACGTTTCATCGATTTTCCGTGAATGCGAGTGCCTTCTGCTGTTCGTCGGCAAGTGGATTCCGGCGACGGCCCCCCTTCTGTGGAATCGTCCTTGCCACACATGCCCGCTGGAGGTGTGGGCAGCGTTCCAGTAGGAGGCGTAGCGTCCGTGCACCTGCTTGAGCGCCTCCGCCAAGGCCTCCGCTCGGGGCGGGATCACCACCCGATGCACGTGGTTCGACATCAGGCAATATCCCACCACGGCTACCCCCTGCCCTCGCACGGCCTGCCGTAACAAATCCCGATAAACCATCCGCTCCGCTTCGCTGGCTAAAATGAATTGACAGCCATTGCCACGTTGCGTCACGTGGTGCGCTACATCCGCGACAACCACCCGGGGTACTCGAGCCACGGCGGGCTTAATACTAGAAAACGTCCCGTCTGTCCCCGGTCTCCCCGGTTCCCCACGATTCACGAACTCTTCGCAAATGGTTCACACAAACTTCATACCCGCGGCATAAAAGCAATAGGGCATTCACGAATTGTGTGCTTTAACAGTGGCCCCATGGGGCATGTAATGATCCACGCCTGAGGACTGCGTAAACCACTTTCCAGTGAGGCTCTGCAGCGCGCAAAGCCCCGCAAGACCTGAGCGTTTTGGCCATCGCAAGCAGGCGTGTTATCGGTACAAGAATGGTGCGTTGCGGGGCTCGGCGTGACCGTAAGCAAAATGCAAAGACCGAGTTAGGACTAGAGAAAGGTTCGATTCCGGCTGGTGAGGGTGGCGAGTTCGGGGTGGCTCAAAGGCATCCCACTTTTACATTCAAGGAGAGGTGACCCATGCGATCAAAGATACGGCGGAAATACTCCGCAATGGTAGCCGGGTTGTTGTTGCTGGAAATGCCCGCATTCTTGCTTGGGCAAAACGGTGGAAACCAGCATCGAGATCTCGTGAACCAATACTACATTTCCCCCGAAGCGGAACCCCGCATGCCGCATGCAGACATGATCCGGCTGCTTCGGCAAAAGGTAAAATACGTTTTTGTCATCTATCAGGAGAACCGGTCTTTCGACTCGTATTTCGGGACATTCCCCGGCGCGGAAGGGCTCTATAGCCACCCGGCCGCGGAAACTCCGGGCTTTACGCAATACTTGACCGATACGACTGGCAACACGGTCTCCATACAGCCCTTCCGCATCGGTCCGTACGACACGTGCCTGCACTCCAATGTGAATAGTACCCCTGGTGCGCCATGCTACGCGGCGGATACGGACGACATCGATCACTCCCACCCGCGCATGGTATCGAAGATGGACATCGTGAGTGGTGTTCCCCTGATGGACAAGTTTGCAGACATTGAGGAACTCAAGTATTGGACAAGCGGTCCCACTCCCAGCCTGCAAGCCAAGCAGATGGGCGAACTCGCCATGGCCCATGAGGACTGCGACACCGTCCCCCTCCTTTGGGGATACGCGGACAAATTCGTTTTGTTCGACAACATTTTCCAGACCATGACGGGACCTTCTACGCCCGGGAATCTGGCGATTATCGGCGCCCAGTCAGGCCAGACACAGTGGGCGCTGCACCCTTTGGAAGCCTATTCCGGCAACGGCGGGTCCGGGTCGGGCGTCCCGGTGCTTGATGACGATGATCCCTTGTGGGGGTCGCCCACCGATCCTACGGCGGGCGCGAACCATATGCCGGTCAACCCCACCGACTATCCCGGCTACACCACGGAAATTAACCTGACCTATGCGACCCTTCCCTTGACGTTGGCGGGCGGAAACCTTGGAAACATCGTGAAGGCGGATCTCCTTCCCAGCGATCTGGACGATGTACAAGACGACGTGGCTTTCATCTCCAGACTGCGCCAAGCGACCGTGCCCTTCGGCTGGTACGAGGAGGGTTTCGACAAAGAAGTAACGGATCCGAATGAAGGTCCGGTGGACGCCAACGGGACGCATGCCTCCTATATCACGCATCACAATGGCCCACAGTATTTCGGCTATATCGCCAACAACCCCAACATGAGCAAGCAGCTTCACGGGCTTGGGGATTTCTTTACCGCCCTCGACAGCCGCACCCTTCCGCGCGAAGGTGGCCTGTTTTACGTCAAGGGAGGCTACACAAATCTCTTCGGCCTGACGCCGGTTGATCCCGATACGAAAGTCCAGGCGAACTTTCTCGGTGATGACGACCATCCCGCTTATTCCGACGCTCAAATCAGCGAATCGATGGTGGCCGAAGCCATCAATAAGATCGCCAATAGCCCCTACTGGTCCCAGAGTGCCATCATCATCACTTGGGACGACTCCGAGGGCGACTATGACCACGTTCAACCGCCGATTCGCACGTATGGTCCAGATGGTTCTCTGATCACCAATGGGCCGCGCGTTCCCTTCCTGGTGATTTCGCCCTATGCTCGCACCCACTATATTTCTCATGAACAGGGCAGCCAATCGTCGGTGGTTAAATTCGTTGATACCGTATTTAACCTGACGCCCCTGGCGCAACTACCTGACGAATTGAAGGGACGCCGAATGGCCCAGACGGAATTCGACCAAGAGAACGTAGGCCCGGAGGATGCGATTACACCCGGTATCTCAGACCTGCTCGACGCTTTCAGTCCCTCCCGATTAATCGGAAGAGCAGAGCCACTGCCAGCGCGCTATGTAACGGTTCCCAACTCACTGGTGACCACGCTGCCGGGCTCCTGGGGTTTCGGCGGTTGCAGTTATCTGGGAATCACCACCACGGATCGCCGGTTAGGTATCACCAATCCAATCCCCGCTGACTTCAACCCTCGGCCAAAAACCAATCCCTATTAGTTAGTAGCTATGATGGACTCGGGCTGGCTTGCGCCAGTCCGAGTTTGTCTTGGCGAGCCCACGGAAAGGGATCTGCAAGGGGTCGCGGTAGGGACGGACATTGCTGGCCGCCCCCCGCGCAGATCCGTACGGGCGCTACTAATGATAAAGTTTCCGTCCGCATTCGTGGGAGAATTGCTGCCGCCGGGTAACTCCGTGGCCGTGACATAGCCAGGCGTGCGGGGACCGCGGGTAGGCGGCGTGGGGTGCGTCGCCGCCGGCGCCTGAGCCATCGCCAGCCCCGCGGCAGCCGTCAGGCCAATCAAAAGCGTGATGCTCTGTGTACGGAACATGGGATTCCTTTTAGTGGGTAGCGCGAGGCATGCGCCGTTTGTCTTCCTCCCCAGTTCTTAGCTCAGGGATGTTTGATTCCCGCCGTCAGGGAGATCGTCCGGCTTGATTTCTTACCGTATAACACGCACGCGCGCCACACCTCTCCATGACGAGGGAGGAAAATCACCCGGAGTATTTTCGGCCTCCGTCGAGAGCCAAAGGCTCACTCTTCTGTCAGATCTTTCCTCGCAATTTCCCCCAGGCCAAGCCCAGATATTCGTAGATCGCGGTTTGTGACTTGTAAAGCTCAAAGGCGCTGGGGAAGAAGTCATCAGGCTCGGGCGGATACTTGGCGGCGAGGTAGTCGGCGGGGGCGGGCTGGGGCCGCATACCTAGCTTTCTGAACAGTCCCATGGCGCGCGGCATGTGAGTGGCCGATGTGACCAGGATGATGGGTGACTTTCCGACGAGCCCCATAATCCCGCGGGCCTCTTCTTCGGTGTCGCGCGGTTCGGGGGTTAGCAGAATGTCCTGCGGCCTGACTCCGAGCCCTTGGGCCACGCTCGACATGCCCTCTGCCGACCCGGCCGCTCCCGAAAGAATGAGTTTGCTGCCCGGAATTGCGCGGTGCACGAGCAAACCCTCCACCAAACGCGCCAGCAGGCCGGAAGATATGTGGCTGGTGACGGGCACCGCCGGGTCATGGTTGGCCCGCCCTCCCAGCACCACGATATAGGGCGGGGCGGAGGCGTCGGCGGGCACCGATGCGACATAGGCCGGGTAGCGCTGCTCCAGCACGCGGACAAGGCGATTCGAGGTGAACGGGTAACCGAGCGCCACGACCAGCAGCGTTCCAGAGGTGATCACCACCTTCCCCGTCCGTTGCCTGCGGGTGAACCAGACAAGATATAACCCCACAAATATGACCTCCAAAGACAAAGGGAGGGGGAGAAGAAACCGCGAGACAATCTTCTTCAGCAGGAACATGCGACTTCAAACTCCTTTCGGACGCTTATCGGCAGCGAACCGCAACGCCCGGCCGGGTGGAATCACACCCCACCGGTTGCCGGCCTCATTGTACCGAAATCGTGTTTGCACCTGGCGGGATAAATCAGGGGCAATCGGCATCCCCACTTGCGAGTATGCTTATGTGTTGACGCCGCCCGGGGGGTTCAATTATTCTCTTCGGCGCTTTAGTATGCTGGGGGTTGCGGCCGAGGCCCCGGCAAAGGCTTCCAGGGAAGGCCAAATCGGGTGTCTTCCGGGGGAAAGCGCCGGTGAAAAACGTGACCGCGCGTCGAGGATTTCGTACCCAAGCCGGGGGGAAGACCTGGGGACGGAGATGCCCAGGAAAGACAGGTGGGCAGAGATTCCACAGCGGCGTTGACTTTCCCACACCCCTAGGGTAATTTCAGGAATGGGACAAGTGCCCTTCCCATACCCTATGACCCCTGAGAGCAGCGTCGTGGAAGTGACTCTGGAGAGTGATCTCAAGAATGTGGAGGTCGCGGAGGAGATCTCACGCCGGGTGGCAGGCACGGCAGGATTCGACGAGGACGATCAGCGTCGCATCGAAATGGCCGTGCACGAGTCGATGATCAACGCGATCTGGCACGGCAACAAGAATGATTCCAGTAAGAGCGTCTGGTTGCGGTTTCAAATCCATCGTGACCGTCTGGAAATTCGCATCCGGGATCAGGGCAACGGCTTCGATCCGCAATGCGTTCCCAATCCCCTGGCGCAGGAGAACCTGCTGAATGTGTCCGGGCGAGGGATCTTTCTGATCCGCAGCTTTATGGACGAGTTCCGTGTGGAAAGCATCAGCGGTTTGGGGACCGAAGTGACCATGGTCAAACGCCTTAATTCCGGAATTCAGCAAAAACAAGGAGGAACCGACCGTGAGCATGAAAGCCACAATTCGACAAGTTGATTCAGTGTCGGTCATCGATATCAGCGGCAGGATCACCCTGGGAGAAGGGTGCACGGAATTGCGCGAATTGATCCGCGACCAGTTGAGCAAAGGCAACAAAAACATTCTGTTGAACCTAGCCGACGTCACCTACATCGACAGTTCGGGGATCGGTGAGCTGGTCAGCGCCTACACCGGCGTCTCAAAGCAAGGTGGAACGTTGAGACTTCTGAACCTGACCAAGAAAGTTCACGACCTGTTGCAGATCACCAAACTCTATACGGTTTTTGACGTCTACGACGACGAGGCCAAAGCCATCAGCAGCTTCTCGAAAGCCTCGAGCGCCTAACAAGCGCTCCGGAAGCCTGCAACCCAGCTCGGCCGATTACTTCAGGGCATGACTGTCGGGTCGCGCGGGCGGCCAGATGCGCGCCCTGCCGGGCTCCTTTCTGGGCGGGCCAAATTTCCTTTGATCACATCGCGCGGTCAGGCGCTTCCTGGACAGCCAAGTTGACGGGAAGCGCCGATCGGCGCGATGCCTTTCTCCAAATACCCCAGCGCGGAGAGTTCTGCGCAGCAGCCGGTGACACAGAGCAGGTGATGGCCATCCTCCTTTTTCATGGCCTGCCGCTTACTTGTCGGCTACACCCAAGGGCCGCGAACATGCGATGCATGCCGACTCTGCCGGCGCTGGAGTGACGATGAATTTCGACCCTGAGTCCTTTCGGGTTGCGTTGGCCCCGCCCGCGCGCCGGCGACCAAGGAAGGTACCGGAGTGAAACCATGGCCGACCGCGCCGCGGCCGTCAGTTCCGCAAGATCGAGCGAACGAGCTTTCGAGCTTCGACGACGAACTCCTCCATGTCCGTGAGGAATCGCGCGGGATCCGTCTGGGTCAGGACAGGATAGTCCCGCGTCAGGATAGCCCAGGCGGGATCATTCTCCAGCTTCCAGTCGCCGGACACCTCGCTACCATAGCCCAACCCGTGGGAGTCGCAGAGGCGCTCACTCAGGCCGACGATCGCGACCAGCACGGGGTGAAGCTTGGCCTGCTGGACGTCATGATGGTACTCGACGACTTCCGCGATGTCTTCGGGCAGGCGCCAATGCTCCGCCAGGATTCTGCCGGTGTCGCAGTGGGTGAAACCCAAGGCCGCGTACTCGGCTTGATGCAGGGGGATTTTTTCGGAGCGGGCCAGTTGCGTCGCGGCCCGGAACTCCTCCTGGAACGAAAGCATGTTCACGAGCTCCCCGAGGTCGTGCAACAGCCCGGCCAGATAGGCGCGCTCCGGCTCACGATACCGCGCCTTGCGCGCACAGTAGCGGCCCACCAGTGCGGACCCCAGCGAATGCTCCCAGAAGGCCAGCGGGTCGATGACCCAGCTCTCCTGGGGCAAGAGATTAAGCAGGCTGCAGGAGAGCAGGATCTCGCGGACTTGCCGCACCCCCAGCACCACCACCGCTCCGTGCACAGACTTGACCTCACGGGAGCGGAAGAAGAGAGCCGAATTCGCCACGCGCAGGCACTGCGCGGAGATGGATTCGTCGCAAGAGACCAGGTCCACGATCCGGCTCACTTCCACTTGATCGACGGGGCGTTCAAGGTAATGGAGGAGCGGCCGAATGATGGCCGGGACAGTGGGGATGGAATTCAATTTCTCCACCCGTTCGCGGATAAGCTCTCGCAGAGTCGGGGTCATAACGCGTCTTGTCAGACCTCATTGATCTATCGGCTGCTATCCGCCTCATCATGAGCGAAAGGCGTCGGCCCCGCGGCCAGCGCCTCCGGCCGGCAAGGGATCAACGCCCTGACGGAACGTCCGGGGGGCCTCCGGCAGCCTCCACGGGGGCGGAAGGCAAAACCACGATGTCCACGCGCCGGTTCTGGGCTCGCCCCTCATCCGTCTGGTTGGAGGCGGCGGGATGGAATTCCGCGTAACCCCCGGCCGAAAGACGCGCCGGAGGAAAGCCATATTGGGTGACGAACAGTTTAACCATCTCGGTGGCGCGGGCGGTGGAAAGTTCCCAATTGGAGGCAAAGCGCCCGTTGTGAATGGGAATATTATCCGTATGGCCTTCGATGCGAATGTTGTTGGGCTGAGCTGCCAGCACCCCGGCGATGCGCCGGACGGCAGCTTCCGAGGAAGGCCGCAGTTGCGCCGAGCCGCTATCGAAAAAACCGATTTCGCGCAGGCTGATGACCAAGCCTTCGCGTTGGGATTTTAGTCCCACTTCGTGGCGCTGGATTTCCGCTCCCAGGGCTTGCGCAAGTTGCTTATGCAAGGCTTCTAACTCCTTGGCCGAGGCAAGATTCGCCCCCAACTTCTCCATCTCTCCCTGCCCCATGGACCCTTTGGGATAGGTCATGGTGCGCGGGCTTTCCTCCGGGATGGGATCCGAGGTGACCAGAGGACTGCGGGAATTCGTCGTCTGGAAAACGCCCATCTGCTGGAAGGCATCCTGAATAGCCGCCGCCAGCTTTCCCACCTTGCGCTTGTCCACTTGAGAAGAGGAAAACAGCACCACGAAGAACGCAAACAGCAGGGTGATGAAGTCCGCGTAGGAAACCAACCAACGCTCGTGGTTCACGTGACCGCCGGCTTTTTTCTTTCGCCTCATGGGGAGGACTCCGAAGATGTCTCCTCGGCGGTGTCATGGGGGTTAGCCAGAAAGCCCTGCAACTTGGTTTCGACCATACGCGGGTTCAGGCCTTCCAGAATGGAAATGACGCCTTCCAGCATCATCTCGCGCATCTGTTGTTCGGTCCGGATCCGGATTTTCAGTTTTCCCGCCGCGGGAAGGAAGAATAGGTTGGCGGCACCCACGCCGTAAATCGTGGCGACAAACGCTACGGCGATTCCTTTACCGACCTCATCGATGTTGTCCAGGTGTTGCATCACCTGGATAAGCCCGAGGACGGCGCCGATGATGCCAATGGTGGGGGAAAAACCCCCGGCCGCCTCGAAAACCTGGGGGAGGCGCTCCTCATGCTCGGCTTGGTTGTCGAGTTCGAGCTCCATCATCTTGCTTAATTCCTGCGGTTCGGTGCCGTCCACCGCCAGCATCACGGATTTGCGCAGGAAGGGTTCGTGGATGTTCTCCAGTTCGCGGTCCAGGGCAACGATGCCTTCCCGGCGAGCTTTGTGCGCAAACTGAACGATCTCTTTGACCAGATTTTGCGGATCCAATTGGGGATCCATGAAGACAGTGGCTAAGCGCTTGAAACTGGCCAGTACCACCGGGAGAGGGAACTGGAGCAAAACCGCACCGAAGGTGCCGCCAAAAACAATCATCGCGGCCGTGGGCTGAAGGATCTGCGACAGCCTCCCACCTTCCAGCAGCAGGCCGGTAAGAATGCCTCCCAACGCGAGGACCACACCCCCTAAACTGCTTTTGTCCAAGTCTCCCGTCCCTCACTTCTCATCTTCCAGTAGCTTCTCCGGCAGCACGAGGGGACCCGCCGGGGGCGAAGCACCCGTATGCGGCGCGAGGAGCCGCCGGCGGTACTCAATGATCTGCTCCATCACTTCCTCGGCAGTCTCCCGGACCACGATTTTTTCGCCGGTCACCAGGGTGATCACCGTGTCGGGCGCATTCTCGATGAACTTGATCAACTCCGAGTTCACGACCAATGGCCGGTTGTTGAGCCGCGTCAATCGAATCATGATTCCTACGTCCTATATTCCCCACCCTCCAACTTGCAGACTACGGGGGTTGATGAAATCCCTGATGCTTATATCGGCAATTTCCCTCTAGGGTTGCGAGAAAATTGGGTGTTATCCCGGTCTTTACCTGACATCGTCACTAAATTCAATTCCTTTAAATTCCCTCCCATCTATCTTCGTTCCAATGATCGCGTAACCCGTTTTTTCAAGCACTCGTCATATCGATGATTTCTCCTTTCTCTCCCCCTTCATTTCAGATAACTCCATTTCTTTTCATGAACATCGCGAGAGACAGATTTTAAGTGATTTGTTTTCATCAATATCGTGGTGGGGCAGAAAAGCGACATTTTTTCTCCATGTGTTTTCAATAACATCGCGAGACTATCCTGCATT
>Ga0326728_10003058_pt1 | contig 53565 bp, 48 predicted proteins | sample MB3enrmetagenome_FD_207602 | JGI IMG/M metagenome (GOLD analysis project Ga0326728, IMG submission 207602) | Lab enriched peat soil microbial communities from McLean, Ithaca, NY, United States - MB31MN | ecosystem: Environmental > Terrestrial > Soil > Wetlands > Peat | place: USA: New York... | reverse complement strand
GCCTGGAGGAAGGAATCCTAAGCCTGCTAAAATCTGCAAACTGAGGGTTGCAGGTATTTCCATAGATCTACTCAATGTCTGAACATCTAAATGACGCGGATGTACGACTCGAAGGAGACCTTGTACGATCAGCTTCGTTGCGTTGTCTTAGCAAAGAGCAGGAGGCTGTCAGCTCCCCGCTTCCGGCTGCCTGCTACCGCCTTCCGGGCCAGTGACTGGCCGCCTACCATTAGAATCTTCTAATTTATCTTTAATCTTCCCTTAACTTTGCCGGTTTATATTCATCATCGAGTCGGAAGGAGAAGGGATTTCTCTGCTGGAGCAAATCATACAACAGCCCAGGGTCGGGAATGTAAACTTTTCAAAGCCGCCACGCGTCACATCCGGCAGGCGCGACTGGATGCCGGTAATCTGAGGGGCCTTATGGACCGTGACCCTCAGGGATTAACGCATTATTTGGGGTTAAGGATCAAGGAGTCCAAAATGAATAAGAAACTTTTCAGTCTGTCCCTATTCACCATCGCTCTTGCCGTGGCATTCGTGTTTTCGGCGCCCAACGGTGTAAAGGCTGCAGACGGTACAAATGCCGCAGGGGGCAACTATAGTCAAGGCAGCAACTATAATCATAGAGGATACATCGAAAATCGCTCAGCAAATTCATTCGGAGAGGAATGGGCCACCAATGGGATCCGGACACATCGCGACACGGACAAAGACAGGTACATTCAAAGACAGATTCCGGACTTTCAAATTTACGGCCTGCAGGGCAACTGGAAGGGTGCGTATTAGAAAGTGTCAATCCAGTTTTCCAATAACAGGTGCAAGTGTGAAAATGTATTCATTATTGAATTAGAACCTTAACATATGGAGGCAACAATGAAATTCAGAGCAAAATTCGCTGTTACAATGATTGCACTTACGTTCGTACTTGGTTCGGCTTACATCGCCCATGCAGGCAGTGCGCACCATCAAATAGGACAAGGTAGTGATAAGGTAGTCTCAAGCGACAACGGGAATATCGTGGAGCCCTCCGGTCAGGCAGCCAAAGCCTCCACAGGCCCGTACAAGTACAACTACAATGAGAGACATGGCGTGACGAATGATTTTGGACAAGACAAGGCAGGCAATCTGACTAAATTCTAACGAATCTTGGCCCTGTCTACCGATCAGCGCATAAAAAGGGATCGAGGCAGCCTGGTTTTCGTCATGTGGTGAGCACCTGAAACATCTCCAGGCTTTGATTGGCCGAAGGTTTTCTTTCTGAATACTTTATGCTCGTACTCTACGCCGGCGAGATGGGCGTGGTAGAAGTGCCACGGCAAAGAAACCAAGCACCAGGACTAACCTTTGCGGGAGCTTTGTGAGAACGGCTTGCCCCAGTATCTCACATGTTCCCGCTTCAGCGCAAATGGGCGTTTGCGCTCTCTATATAGAGATAGAGATCTTCGGAATAAGCCCTCCGGAGGTCGAGCCCACTCTCCTCCAATGGGGCGGCCCCAAGGTTATTCTTGGGGCCACCCCTCCTCCTGCGATCAGACGACCTGACTAAAGAAGAAGAGTGTTGAGCCATGCTGAAGATCCTTGTTAGCGGCGATCAGGAATACATCAGGCGCCTGCTAGTCGCAACCTGTCCTAAAGATTAATGCACTCCGGCAAAGCGATCTAATGAGTTGGCATCCCTCCCTTGGCGCTGATGGAAAGGCTGACGGATCGGAACTGTGCGCTTGCAGTCCCGCAGTTTATCTCAAACGGACCGAGCGCTGGGAGGATATTTTGTAGATTGCTTTGATCGCCGTGGATCGCTTGTTGATGATGTTCACCTGGCGGCTTGCCGGCCCGTTCCAACCCTCGATTCCCTTAAAGCTTACCGTGTGAGTACCTGCCACAAGCGATAGCCTGGTCCCGCTGTTTTTCCACTCTCCTGCGTCTACCTGCCACTGAGCGCCTGCGGCGATGGCGGTTTTAGGACTTAAGGTGACGGTTAAAGTACCGGTATCCTGAACGTAGGCGCCAATACTTGCTGTACCCTGGCCTTGCGAAATGGTGACCTTCTGCCTGGCCGGAGTAGTCCAACCCGCAACGTTGTTAAATGAAACCGTGTGAGAGCCGGGTGGAAGATTGGTAATGATCGCACCGCTGGGCTGCCAGGCTCGGGAGTCCAGCTTCCACTGTGCGCCGGCTTGAACGGCGGCTACTGGTGTGATGGTTAGAACGAGAGAGCCCTCCTGCTGTGCATATGTACCTGTGATAGTTGCAGTTTGGCCGTTTGCAACCATCACGCCTACGTTGCCTGGAGTTGTCCACCCGGTAACGTCCTTGAAAGATACAGTGTGGGGTCCGATAGGGACATTCGAAATTCCACTCCCACTGGCCTGCCAACCGCCGGAGTCCATCTGCCACTGGGCGCCTTCGTCTACGGCGGCTTGAGGACTGCTGGCGACTATTAAAGAACCCGTTTGCTGCACATACGTACCTGCAGCGCTTGTGGTCCGGCCGTTCGAGACGGTGACCGTCTGGTTTGCCGGCGAGGTCAAACCCGCAACATTTTGGAAGGTTACCGTATGGGAGCCGGTTCCGACATTTGAGAGCGTGGTCCCACTCGCCTGCCAACTTCCGTTATCCACCTGCCACTTAGCCCCTGCTGCGATGGCGGCCTGAGGAGAGAGTGTAACGGTCAGATACCCGCTCTGCCCAATTGTGGTTCCAATGCTGGCGCTATTGTTGTTTGGAGCAGGGTCCGACTCGTCCGCGCTGACGGTTGCTGTGTTGGTGATGCTACCCGGCTGCAGCGCAGTTGCCTGAATAGATACCGTAGCACTTGCACCCATTGCCAGGTTTCCCATGTTACAGACGATCGTGCCTGAAGACTGGGAGCATGCTCCCTGCGAGGATACGGCTGAGATCAGGCTCAAGCCGGCGGGCAAAAGATCGGATACTTTGACTCCGCTTGCTTTCCCGGGGCCGGCATTTGAGACGGTGATCCCGTAAGAGAGTGTGCCCCCGACCAGGACTGGGTTAGGACCGGCAGTCATTGTGATCGACAGATCCGCATCCGGAGAGAGCCTGGTAATGAAGCCGGCCTGGTGGATAATACCGCTTTGATCGGCTCCGTGGGTAGGATAGGTGGCATTTGGCGTGATGGGGAAAAAGGACGAATAGGTATACCCGGCCACATACATGTTTCCTGATGCATCCGCCGCCATAGCAGTGATCATATCATTATCATTATCGGCCCATCCAAGACAGGTAGAGTAGAGAAGGGCCGACCCCGATGAGTTCATCTTCGTTATGAATCCCGCCCAAGAGCTGCCGGGATTTGGGGGGATTGCGTCGGGTGTGGTGGGGAAATCAGACGGAGAGGTGTTCCCGGCCACATAGACGTTTCCGGACGCATCCAATGCCATCCCGCTGACTCCGGTTCCATTGCCTCCGAGGCAGGTCGAGTAGGTGAGAGAGGACCCCGATGCATTTATCCTGGCAATGAAACCGACACTATTGCCGCCGGGGTTTGCGGAAAAGGCGCCCGGAGTGGTGGGAAAGTCGGGCGACCCCGTATTGCCCGCCGCATAGACGTTTCCGGAGGCATCCACTGCCACCGAAACCACCTCATCCTCGCCATTGCCGCCAAGATAGGTGGAGTAGACCAGAGCACCTGACGGGTTTATCTTTGCAACGAAGCCGTCATCGCAGGCACGAGACCCGCAATTGCCCTGATGCACGCTTCCCTGCCCCGCGATGGGATTCATAGTGGGAAAATCGAGTGAATTAGTGAGCCCTCCCACGTAGATGTTCCCTGATGTGTCCACCGCTATTGACGAGATTTCATCATCCCCGCTGCCGCCAAAATAGGTGGAGTAGGCCAAAGCTCCTGAAGGGTCTAACTTTGCAACGAAGCCGTCCATGCAGTCATTGTAGGTGGTGCAATCACCCTGGTGCAGGCTCTCCTGTCCCGTGATGGGATTCTTGACGGGAAAATCGGTCGAAAGGGTGACCCCTGCCACATAGGCGTTTCCGGATGCATCCACGGCTACGGCATGGACTTCGTCTCCACCACTGCCTCCAAGGCACGTCGAATAGGCAAGCGCGCCAGAGGTGTCGATCTTTGCAATAAAGCCGTCCCAGGCGGCAGTATTGTTCTTAGGGGTGCCGTTTTGCGTAACGGGGAAATCGATTGAGCCGGTTGCCCCGCCCAGATAGATGTTGCCGGACGCATCTACCGCCATTGCAAAGACCGTATCGTAATCGCTCCCCCCAAGATAGGTGGAGTAGGCCAGAGCACCCGATGGGTTGATCTTTGTGACGAAACAATCATGGTCACCGGCGATCGATCTTGAAACGGCATTCGGGGTCGTGGGATAGTCGGCAGAAAGAGTAAATCCTGCCACATAAACGTTTCCGGATGCATCCGCAGCCATTGTATAGATCAATTCTCCGTCAGTCCCTCCAAGGTAGCTCGAGTAAGTGATCGCCGGGTCGATCACCAGGGTCTTGCCTGGATCATAGGAGGCCAGGCGAAATCCATAGGTGAACCGGTTACCGTTATGCTGCAGGACTTCGAAGCTCCCTTCCAGAGGGACCCTCTCTCCATTCACTTCCTGATATATGGCAGGCTTTCTCTGTGTGATCGTGTCCCGGCCTGCCAGCTTCACCAGGAGATCCCCCTTCTCCGTTACGGAGATATCCTCTACTCCCGTATACTCAAGTTTTACCTGCCTGGGATTAGTCCCCGGCCTTACAATGATGTCGTACTCCATCCGGCTGTCGTTCCCATAGAAGCGCAGATCCACTCCCTGATATATATCCTTGTATGTCAAAGACCCGAAGGTCGGCACGTCCTGAACCCATCTCCCGGGATCATCCCCCACGAAATGGTTCACTCTGCCCTGCAGTGGCTCTGATGCAATTATGTCCACCCCTTTCCTCATCCCCGCTACGGTGAGTGTGGCCTGAACGCCTTTATCCCCCGATGCGAAGCTGATTCCCTCCCGGGTAAAATAAGCCGTGTGGCTGCCTCCTCTCTGGTAGTATTTTACACTCTCGCCCACCTGTCCTCTGTTTTCCACGAAGTAGAGAGGAAGGCGACTGTATGCATACTGCATCCTCAATCTTTCGTTCGGGCTCGGATTTTTTGCGGCTACCTGCGTGCTTTTGCCGGGCTGCTCAAGAGGAGTGCTGATCCGCGCCGCGGTGGAAATGAACATCGGCAGCAGAGAAGCAAGAACAAGTGCGAACATGTTAATGGGCCTGCGTGAACGTATGAACCGTTCATTCTCCATACAATCCTCCCGAACTATCCATGAGTGTAGGCTCTCATTAAAGCTTAATAGCCCTTCTAAACATCGGCGTAAGGACCTGCACCGTTTCGGAAGATGCCGGATAGTGGATCCGGGAAAGAACCCATTGCGGCCAAATCGGTATTATCCAGTATCGCCCCAAACGGGTACTGGATTTGCGTAGCGAAGTCCTGGATCTCGATGCGGTGACAGGTGTTGGTGTCACGTGGGAATGAAGCAGAATTGATGCCAGGCTGCCTGGCGCTGATAAACAGAATTTGATACGTGAATCAGTCAGAAAAGCAAGTTGGCTGCCCGGGCAACCTTGCATTGAATCGTTGCAAGCCGGAGGGATCTATTGAGGAGTTGTGTCTGTCCATGCCGGTAACCGAAAATTGTCAAACAGTAACAAAAATTGACAGGGCCAACCAGCGGATGCTTTATCCGATTGGTTATTGTAAATGCCGCAGTAAAACCCTTGATCATTCAGGCCCTGACTTTGTCATCAAGAATTACCGAGCATAAGTTCCTGCAGTTGTATGAAATCTGTCTATGAGCCTCCTTCGGAGGGATTGAATTTCTTAGTCCACCCCTGAAAGGACAGCATTGCGGCGGATTAGCGGCCGTTCAAAAACATCTGATTTTTCTTGCAAACGTGCTCCGCACTGTCTAGCCTCCCTGTACGAGACGTTTGAACCTCAAGAGGCTCGGCGCTTGGCAGAACGCATTGAAATTCATTACACACCCAAGCATGGCAGTTGGCTCAACATGGCGGAGATTGAACTAAGCGCGTTGAACGGACAGAGCTTGGATGGGCGAATTCCCGATATGGGAACACTGCGAGGCCACATCGTCGCATGGGATAACGACCGGAACAACCGGCAAGCCAAGATTCAATGGCAGTTCTCGAACGCCAAGGCACGCATAAAGCTGAAACGACTTTATCCGAAACTGTAAGCGTTACATGGTACCAGGGTTTCCGTTGCTGGCGTTTTTTGCGATCACCCTGTCAAACACCCAGCCTATTTTGAACAAACTGGTTTCGGCAGTCTTTTACGCTGGGGGATGATCTGTCTGCGGCTGCTACACTCTACCTTCATCCATCTTCGGTATTTCGGGGTACGGTGGAGCGAGAAATGAAAAGATGAATAAAACGACTCAAGTTCGGGTTTTCTACACGAACGGATGCCCCAACGCCTCCCAAGTAATCGACCTCATCGAAAGGATAGCGGATGACATCGATATTCCGGTTGTCGTAGATCGGGCATCGGTTACTTCACAGGAAGAAGCAGTGAAACTTCGTTACCTTGGCAGCCCGACCATTCAGATCAATGGACTGGATATCGATCCGTCTTTCCGTAACAGTGTTGCCTTCGTCCTTGGATGACGAAGGAACTTAAACGAATCCAATGAGGGACTGATGGTCCGAGCCGGACAGCCGCAGTCACAGAAGCAACTCGAATTCCTCTTTTGTCAGCCGTGCCTGTTTAAGGATGTGAGCGAGAGTCGAGCGTTTGATAGGGCTATGCGCCGGGATGGTCAACTTAAGCGCTTCAGTGCGCGTGTGCTTGTGCATACGAATATGGCTGCCCCTCTGGCGGATGACTACCCAACCGTCCCGTTGAAGAGCTTTGATAACCTTTTCGTAGCCCAAAGTCGGGAGCTTGGTCATATCTCTATTTCAACGACTTCGGCCCCTGGTGTCGAAGAGAGGTCGTCTTCAACCGGTTCGAGGTAAAGCTCGATGGCTTCTTTAATGTTCGCCAGAGCCTCATCTCTTGTTTCGCCTTCGCTTATGCATCCGGGAAGGCTGGGAACGACGGCGGTGTAGCCGCCGTCTTCACTCGGCTCCAAGACTACTCGAACCTTCATATCACGTCACCTCGCATCGTTTCAGAGTTCCGTCCCCGGCAGCAGCATTGCACTAAGCAGACCGTCAGTTCGGGATTTAATTCCCATTATACTTATTTTGCAGGTGAATTCGAGTGCGCAGTATGAAACGCCGATCTGACATGCCTATGCAGTATCGGCTACCTGTTTACTCCAAGATGAAGGGGGACCGAAAATCTTGGGTTCTTCCCCATGTTTGTTGATTCAAACCTGGTGTGGCAGCGCAGAGGTTCAACTCCCGCCGCCTCCACGATCTAAGTAGTTGCATTAATAAAATATTCTTGGCTGCCCAATTTTGAGGCCCACGTCCTCTCCGGGTTTGAGCGGTTCACCGTGTCACAAAAAGTCGTCGCGAAGGTGTCGGGAATATTGTCGCAACCCTGTTTCGAACAACCTTGGTGGGTTGCGCTTCGCTCCACCCATCCTACGGATCTTAGCCCACCCTGCGGGTCTTTTCCAGGTTTCTGGATGTCCTATGAGACACGAGATCCCGGGGTAAACTCTTATAGATTATTCACCGTACATCACAAAAGCCGACCAGAAATACGGGTTATCGAACTTGGTTTTCAGCATTTCTTTTTTTGCCTGGCGCAGAGATTCAGCCGTTCCGATCCCTTTTCGGATCATGTTTTCATAGAACCGGACCATGAGGTCCCTGGTCCCCTCATCATCGACGTTCCAAAGACTCACGACGGCTGACGGGCTCCCGGCATACATAACGGCGCGGGTGAGCCCGGTTATTCCTTCTCCCCGCTCAGCCCAGCCCAAACCGGTCTCGCAGGCTGAAAGCACCACCACTCTCGCGTTGTATCTCAGGTTCATTATTTCCCCGAGAGTCAGAAACCCGTCTTCTTTGCCGCCGGGAATCTGGCTCAGGGCTATGGCCTGAAAACCAGGGGCAAGAATGCCATGAGCGGAGAAGTGGATGTATCCGAACTTGGCCGTCTCGGGACTCATGGCATTTTCCTTTGTTGCATCGGCTCTCAGAAGGACCTTCTCGGCCTTATCACTCCGGTTTGCGTCAGCGAAAATGTGCCCTATTGCGCTGACCTCCTCACCGCTCCCCTTGAGCCTGCTCAACTGCCCGCCAACGCGGCTATATCTGGTTATCGCAGTTTTGTCTCCCCTGTCTAAATTCTCTCCAAGTTCCGGTTGGCCGGCTTTGAAATGATCAAAATCATATACAGGGTCTCCGAAACCCATGAAAAGAAGACTCTTGCCGCCGCCCGGGCCGCCGGCTCTCAGGGTGGTAAGCACAGAGGCCGACTGAAGGTATTTGACGGTCTGTTGTTCAATGAAGTAATGCGAGCCGGCAGCATCTGTCACAACAAGGGCCTCGAAAGGCAGCCTCGCCAGGATGCCGTCAGGGACTATGAAGAGAGTGCGGCCTTTCATTGCCCACTCGAACGGTTTGAGCAGGAGGTCGTAGACCTCGGAAGCGGCGCCCGGTTCGGAGCCCCTGATATCTTGCGTTCTGTGGGGAAGGCTTTTCAGAAGCCGCTCCAGAACGCATTTGAGACTACCCTCATCCACCGGCAGTCTGGCCACCTGGAATCTTTCGCTAGTGACGACAAAACAATAGACGCCCCCCTTCGATACAAGATACTCGATCAGCGCTTCGTCATTTTTCAACACTTTTTTCTGGAGTTCACGAAGGGATACCGGCTCCGGATACTGAACCGACGCGTAGGCCCGGTTCTTGAGCCGTATCTGCTTTTTCAATGCGTCAAGTTCGCCCGCAAGCAGTTCTTGCCGTTCACGCAGCTTTGAGATTGCCGCATCATCAGGCGTCTTGTTGCGGTAAGCATCCGCAATGCTGTTCGTCATATCGGCGAGATCTTTTTCAAGCTGGTCCCGTCTACGCTTCAAGCCCGGATCGATACCTTTACTCAAATCGACGCGGGCCTCCGCCAGTTGATCCAAGAAAAGCCGGGCTTTCATACTCTCCGCAAGTTTGAAAGCCCGCTCGTCCAACCCGTTTTCAAGCATGAAAAGCGCGGCTTCCTCGTACCGGTCGTAAACTTTTCCCATTAAAGACTTTCTGAAATCGAGAAATCCCGCTCTGGACCGCACGCCTTCCAGCTTGGCAATGGCCCCATCGTAGAGCATTTCGGCCTTTTTCTTTTGATCGAGTTCGCCATATACTCGAGCCATATCAGTCATCGCGCATGCTTCCATTTCCGCATCGCCGATCTTTTGAAACGCCGTGCGGGACTGCCCATAGGCCCTGGCCGCCTCGTCGAGCTGGCCGCCGGGTTCTTTGAACTGCCGGGCGATAAAACGGTGCGCATATCCAGCCGATAAAAGATCGCCGATGCCCTCCCAAAGCTCCAGAGCACGCTGGAATGCGGTCAACCCCTCGGACTGCCGTCCCAGGGCTGAGAGGGCTAATCCCTTCTCGTGGAGGGCCAGGCCTTCCCATTCCTGCTCTTTCATGGTCAGCGCCAATTCCAGCGCCTGATCCGCGTAGTCCAGGGCATTGCGGTACTCTGCAGCCGCCCCGTCTGCGGCAAGTGTCATCCCAAGCTGACGGTGAATAGTGGACAGTGCCCTCAATACATAGCCCTCGCGCCAGCGGTCTTCAGTTTCCTTCGATAGCCGGAGCGCCTCTTCTTCCGAGCCGGCTGCATCCGCATAGAATTCACGTCCCTTGACCAACTCTCCTTCAGAGATAGTTTGCTTGGCAAGAGCCTGTAAACAGATCCCCAAATGGTTGAACGCACGGGCACGGGCCCTTGCCGCCGCTGCGGGCGCCTCTATCTCTTCGGCCGCAGAGACCGCCTTGCGATGGTGCTTGACGGCATTCTCATAATCCCCCACCTTCCGGTGGCAGTACCCGAGATAATCGTTATACTCGGCAATGGGAACCGGATCGTTGGCAGCTTCCGCATACGAGAGGGCACGGGAATAGACCTCGTAGGCCCGTTTGAACTCGCCGGTAGCGACGTAGACGTCCCCTAGCTGCCTAAGCGCCCGCCCCGCTTCACGCCATTCAGCCGGGACCTTCAATATTCGCAAAGCCTCGCTGTATAATTTCACGGCCCTAGGCTGGTTTTTCCTGCGCTCATATACATCGGCAAGATCTATCAGACCGCGTCCCTGCCGGAACCCGTCTCCATTATTTCTGGCAAGGGCAATGGCACGCTCGTGCAGCAATAGAGCCGAGGAATAATCGGCCAGTTTTCTCTGGGCCAGCCCAAGGATATGGAGAGCGTTCCCTTCGCCTGCCCTGTCACCCAGACTTGCATACAAATCGAGTGCAGACCTGCCTGGAGTAAGAACATCACTGTAGTGGCCGGCTTCGAATGCGTTCTCAGCAGACCCCAAAAAGCCATCGGCCCGCAGCTTGTCTTCTATCTCTTTGCTTGACCACGAACTGTACCGTTTTACCTGCTGAGCCGGCCATTTGTCTCCAGTCTGCATTTTCAACTGACCGGCGACGGAGGCCGCGAAGTTCAGTGCATGTTTTTTAGCGCCTGCATCGTTTCTCTGTGAAGCCGACAAGGAGTTGGAAAGCAGTTGGTCCAGTAAAGGCCGGAGCAAGTCCGGACGGTTGCCGGCGAGCCGCGCCATGCGGGCAGTATCTCCAGTCAAAAAAGAAGAGTCAAATTCGGTGCGAAACTCAGTTGGAGCGAGGCCGTCTGCAGGACCGGCCGCAAAACCCGGCGCAGAGCAGACAGCCAGTATCGCGGCGGTGTAAAAGACAATCAGGAATGTTCCAAACGGAGCCATCGTGAACCTTTTGGGGGTCGGCGGGGATCATCAAAGCACCTGCCTCCGCGTCCTCTACCGGTAAGCGCTTATGTATTTGCCCCGACTCGATCAGTATTATCGAATCATTGAGCTCCGCGTGCAAGAAGTATTATCCGCCGGCGCACTTCGCATCACGACGGTAGCGCCGCCTTCCACGGCGGCGTTTTTCGTATCACGCAAAAGTGTCTTTGTGTACGAACCCCCACCGCCATGGCTCTTTTTCATCATTTACCAATTGATACTACCGAAAGAATACGCACGTATTAGAGATGTTGGAGGTAATCTTCTTCGTTTCGGACCCGATGGTCCATAAACCGCTTTTGCCAACGAATGACTTTTGTGCGCTTCCGTCCCTTCTGCCCGCAACCCGCGGGCTTTTTCCAGTCAAGGAAACCTCATGTTTTTCCGATTAATTGCTATTGTGGAATAGTTTGCAAAAGGGATGTACGGCGAGGCGCTGTCTCCGATCCCGCATCCTTGACATGAACAGGTGTGCATGTTGATTCAGACTGAAGAGATCGGAGCCGGCGCTCAATTAATAAGCCTTCATTGGGAGATATGGATGCCCGGTAAGAAAAGTCTTTCCCCGGTGTCTATTACACAGAAACTATGGCTGATTATGATGCTTCTATTAGCTACTGCATCGTGCATTGTAATTATTTCAGGATTAAGCCAGCGAACGCAGGAAATCGAAACAACTGACAATTATGCCATATTGCCGGCTCAAAGTCTGGCAGCCCAGCCTGAGCAAGTTGCCATTGTTATAAGGCAGGCGCTCAGCACATTGGCGCTTTTACCTGAGGTAAGGAAACCGGATAGTGAGATCTGCAATGGATAATACAGAATGCGGGAAGGCTGAAGCCGAGGCTCAGGATGTGTATGAAGGCTTGGAGGCTGTAGTCGCCGAGCGGACCTTTGCGCTTGAGGCTGCCAATGACCGGTTGCGAGAGGAAATAGAAACGCGCAAAGAGGCTGAAGAGGCCCTTCGTGAAAGTGAACTACGTTTCCGTTCTCTTTTTGAACGCCATCGAGCCACCATGCTCTTAATTGACCCGGATTCGGGTGCGATTTTGGATGTCAATGCGGCGGCGGAGCAATTCTACGGGTTTTCCAGGGCAGAGCTGTGCGCGATGAACATTTCCGAAATCAATCAACTGTCCGGGGCGCAAATTGCTGAGGCGTGTCAGCGCATTGTAAAACGAGAGATACATGGTTTCGTTTTCCCGCACCGGCTCCGTAGCGGAGAAATCCGGACGGTGGAAGTTTATTCCTCTCCTGTGGAGATGGGGGGCCGCACGGTACTGTTTTCAATAGTGCACGACATCACGGAACGAAAACGCGCCGAGGACAAGCTTGCACAAATGAATGAGTCCCTCCAGGCTTCTCACGCGCAATTGCAAAAGGAAATCGCCTTTCGGCTGGAGGCGGAGGAGGCGCTCAAAGAATCGCGTCAGAAATTGGCAAACATTATCGACTTTCTGCCCGATGCGACCTTCGTGATCGACGATCAGGGAAAAGTCATCGCCTGGAACAAGGCGATCGAAGAAATGACCGGGATTAAGGCCTCGGATATGCTCGGCAAGAGCAATTACGAATACTCGCTTGCATTTTACGGGGAAAGAAGGCCCATACTCATAGATCTCGCTCTTAAACCTCGGGAAGAAATCGAAGCGAAGTATATAATGGTGGAAAGAGGCGATACGGTCCTCACAGGCAAAACGTACACACCCGCTCTCAAGAAAGAAGAAGCATGTTTTGTCGGGAGGGCAAGTGTTTTGCGCGACTCAAACGGGAGTATCATGGGGGCCATCGAATCGATACGCGATATTACCGAGACTAAAAAAGCCGAGGAGGAGCTACGCCGGACAAATGTCGAGATGGCTCAACTGGTTGCTTCCATTCCATCCTTCCTGATCGGTTTGACGCCGCAACATCAAATAACACGGTGGAATCGCGCGGCGGAGAAGATGTTCGGAATCAGTGGTGACAGTGTGCTGGGAAAACCGGTTGATGGGTGTGGAATCCAGTGGGAGCTGCAAAAAATAGCCGAAGCCATTTCCTTGTGCCGGGAAACCGAAGCGTCAGTGCTGGTCGAGGACATCCGTTACCTGCGGCCGGACGGCAAAAAGGGTTTCCTGTGTGTTACGGTAAATTCCATTGAAGGCACCAACGATGGGCCTCCAGGCATACTTTTGCTGGGCAATGATGTTACTCATAGAAAGATCCTGGAGAGCCAACTGGTTCAGGCGCAAAAGCTGGAGTCAATCGGGCAGCTTGCGGCCGGAATTGCCCACGAGATAAACACCCCTGCGCAGTACGTGGGAGATAACGCCCGTTTTCTTCAGGAAGCCCACCGCGACCTGGAAGGCGTTCATGATCTTTATGATCAACTCCTGACAGAACTCAAGTCAGGCAACCCGACGGAAGATCTGGTCCGAAAGATTGAAGCCGTGGCCGAAGAGGTTGATTTGGAATACATAAGGCAAGAAGCCCCGAAGGCTGTTCAGCAGTCACTCGACGGCATCGGCCGTATAAGCACAATTGTCCGGGCCATGAAGGATTTCTCTCACCCCGGAACCGAAGTGAAAACCAACATAGACTTGAATAAGGCAATCGAGAGCACGATCACGGTCGCCAGACACGAATGGAAATATGTCGCTGAAATGGTGACCGACTTTGATCCCGGCCTGCCGCTTGTTCCCTGCCTTCCCGCTGAGATCAACCAAGTCATTTTGAACATTATAATCAATGCCGGTCACGCGGTTGCAGACGCCCTGAAGCAAAACGGATCGGATCAAAAGGGAACCATAACGATAGGGACACGCGCTCTGGGCGAACATGCCGAAATCCGTATCAGCGACACGGGAACTGGAATTCCGGAGAATATCAGGTCGAAAATCTTCGATCCATTCTTTACGACCAAGGAGGTGGGGAAAGGGACCGGCCAGGGTCTGGCCATTTCTCATTCGGTTGTTGTGGATAAACACGGCGGAACGATCACTTTTGACTCCGAAGTTGGCAAAGGCGCCTCCTTTGTCATCAGACTGCCATTCAACCAAAATGGTTCGGAGAAGTGATGAAGAGCATACTCTTTGTCGATGATGAGCCGATGGTGCTCGACGGCCTCCGCAGAATGCTTCGGGGGATGCGAAACGAATGGGAGATGGAGTTTGTCACAAACGGGCATGATGCGCTTAAAATCCTGGATACCAAACCATTCAACGTTATAGTCACCGATATGCGCATGCCCGGCATGGATGGCTGCCAACTGCTCAATCACGTAAGAGAATTGCATCCACAGCTCGTGCGTATTGTCCTTTCGGGACACTCGGACAAGGATATGATCCTGAAATCCATCGGGCCGGCGCACCAGTTTCTTTCCAAACCCTGCGACGCAGAGACCATCAAGACTACCGTAGCCCGTGTATGTTCAATGCGGGACATCATGGAGGACGAAACCCTGATAAAGGTAGTCTCTGCTGTAGAATCTCTTCCCAGCCTGCCGGAATTCTATTCTGAGGTCGTCGACGAAGTGAACTCAGCGGAAGGCTCACTCGACAGGGTAGGAGAAATCATATCAAGAGATTCCGGCATGTCGGCAAAAATTCTGCAACTGGTTAATTCGGCTTTCTTTGGACTTCCCAGACAAGTGACCAACCCGGTTAAGGCAGTCCAACTCCTCGGCCTCGATACAGTCAAAGCCCTCATTCTTTCGGTCAAGGTCTTTTCAATGTTTTCACGATCCGATTTGGCATTCTATTCAGTAGACCATCTTTGGCATCATAGCCTTGGGACGGGGCTCTGGGCCAAGGCAATAGCGGAGCGGGAAAAATGGGGGCAGGAGTTAAAAGACGAAGTTTTCATGGCCGGCCTGCTCCACGATATCGGCAAACTCATCCTTGTGGAAAAGTTCCCTGCCCAATGCTGCAAGGTGGTTGAAAGTGTAGAGCATACAAATTGCAGCATCCATGAGGCCGAACAGGATATATTCGGAACGACTCATACTCAGGTTGGGGCTTACCTGTTGGGAATATGGGGTTTTTCCGAGTCGATCACCAAAACGGTGGCCTATCACCATAGTCCCGGCCGTTGCCCCTGTCCGGCTTCCGATACCCTTGCCGTTGTCTATCTGGCCAATATTTTCGAACGTAAAAGGCTCTCCGGCCCTGAGATGGAATCGGCGCCCCAACTAGACACTGAATGCCTGGAGAGGCTGGGGATTGCTGACCGGGTCGCAGTATGGCGAATGCTTTGCGCACAATCGGATGGAGAAGGCGATGCCTGCCAAAATTCTATTTGTTGATGATGATCCCAATATATTGGCTGCGTTCGAGCGGCAGTTGAGGAAGGATTTCTCGGTCCACACGGCGCTTGGCGGTGAGGAAGGGCTCAGGGCTATATCGGCCCACAATCCTTTCGCTGTCATTGTCTCCGACTTGCGCATGCCCGGGATGGACGGAATTCAATTCCTCTCCAGGGTACGTCAAACCGCTGCGGACAGCGTTCGAATTATGCTTACGGGAAATGCCGACTTATCAACGGCGATCGACGCAGTGAACCAGGGAAACGTCTTCAGGTTTCTGACCAAACCATGCGAACAGCAGGTCCTGTTTAACGCTCTTTCGGATGGGGTCCGGCAATATAAGTTGATAACCGCGGAGCGTGAACTCCTGGAAAAAACTCTTCGGGGCAGCATCAAAGTCCTTTCTGAAATCCTCCATCTGCTCAATCCCGAAGCATTCGGCAGGGCCTCCCGGATAACAAGGTACGCTCGCGAGATTGCGTCTGCGATGGGTGTTTCCGGTATATGGCAGATCGAAACCGCGGCTGCGCTTTCCCAGATCGGATGTGTCATTTTGCCCGAGGCTGCCCTGAAGAAGCTTTACAGAGGGCAGGAACTAACCGGGGAAGAGTCCCAGCTTTTTGCAATGCATCCCTGTATCGGCTCGGACCTGCTCTCCCACATTCCACGAATGAAGACTATCGCCAAAATTATCGCCGACCAGGAGAAGAATTTCGATGGTTCGGATTCCCCGCAGGAATCTAATGGAGGCGAGGAGATTCCGCTTGGGGCGAGAATTCTAAAAGTTGTCCTTGACTTCGATACCCTTCAAGCCAGGGGAGTATCCAACAGCGAGGCAGCCGGGAAAATGGCAAAGAGCACCGGCCGGTATGATCCTGATGTGCTTGCGGCCCTGCGTCGAATTTTGGCGGCTGAGTTACACGATGAGGAAAGGACCGTGAAGTCGAATGAACTGGTGGACGGTATGATTCTTGCCCAGGATATCAGGTTTCTGGATGGCCGCATATTTGTTGGCAGAGGCTATGAGGTCAATCTAACTCTGCGGGAGCGCATCAAGAATTTCTCTCAAAGGCCGGGCCTGCAAGAACCTGTAAAGGTGACCGTTCCGGCAAAATTAGTTTTAGAAGGCAGATGAGTAAAAAATCGCCATTACTCACACTGTTCCGGAGCAATAGATATCTTGGGAGGACGATGTCCTCGAGACATTGCTTCAAAAAATCCTCGACGTAGTCCAGCTAGGCCTACGGTTTTGCTCAATCTAGGCGACCAAATCAGTCTCAAAATCCGGCTCAATCCCTAAGAGGCTTATTTACGGACAGGCCCCAATGTCCTGTCTTTTGCGGCATCTTGTTGAAGGCATTCGACATTGAAGTGCAAATGCCTTATCTTCCCCCGTTGATAACTTTTCGGCGAATCAGGCCACCTGCAGACAGCCCGCCGCGTCTGAAAGAGGCGCTTTGCGGCCGCCTGAGCCGACGGCATTGCGTATGCGGACAAGCCGCCGCCGAAGATATGAGTGGCCATTCCTGGCTGCGGCCCCGCCGCTACTCCGGTAGGAATTTCTACATGAGCTTGAAAAATATCCTGGGCTGCTCCTTGATCTCTGCCGCCTTGATCATCTTTGGATACTTTTACCTGGACACCAGACTTGCGGAATTCGTATCGGAAGAAGTCGGTTCCGGTTTCCTTCTCTCCGAGCAGGTATCCAATTTGCCGGACCTTCTGCTTTTGCTGGTGATCATCATAACTGTTGTGAGTTGGACCGGGCGCCTGTACCTGGCAGCAAAACACGTCAATGGCCCGATTTTGAATTTCCTGGAATATATCGGTTTGGCCGTTCCAGTCGCGTTTATCTCCAAACACTTTTTAAAGCAACTGTTCGGAAGAATGAATTCGCGCATGTGGATTTTGCATCCTGATCAGTTCGGCTTTAATTGGTTTCAGGGTGGAGGAGACTTTTCGAGCTTCCCCTCGGGGCATATGGCGGTCATAACCGTTTTGATGCTGGGGATCGGCCGGTACTTACCACGGCTGCGTCCCGCATGCGCAACAGTGCTCTTTGTCCTTGCAGCGGCCTTGATTATAACCGAATATCACTTTTTCAGTGACATAGTAGCCGGAGTCTATCTTGGTCTGATTATCGATTTGCTGACCTGGCGGGGCCTGGCATATTTGCGCCATTTGAACGGTGAACAGTGAACAGAAAAGAACAAATGCTATAAACAGGATCGGTAGCCGGCGAAAGTGGATTTCCACTGCTCACTGCTCACTGGTTCTGTGGAGTTGATGATGAACAGTCGCGAAAGGTTTTTGGAAGTGATGCGCTTTGGCAGCCCTGATCGTGTCCCTTATTTCGAAGAGGGGATAAGGGATGAGGTTTTGAAGGTCTGGCGCAAACAGGGTCTTGGGCGTGGAGTTGATATACGGCGGCTGTTTCCCCTCGATCGTCATGAGGAACTGGAGCCAGATGTCGAGCCTGTTCCAATGATTGCAAATTGGCCTGCCTCAATCTCCGAGTTGGGGGTTTTGAGAAAAAGTCTCGATCCCCGTGACGATGGCCGTCTTCCGGGAGATTTGGCCGCTCATGTAAGGGCGGGGAAGGCGCGGGATTACACACTGTTTTTGCGGGTGCATCGCGGGTTTTTCCTTTCGATGGGTGTCCGGGGCTGGAACCGGTTTAATGAACTGATTAAGCTGCTCATATTCGATCCTCAGTTAGTGCGCGAGAGCATGTCGATTCAGGGTGAATTTGCAGCCAGACTCACGGAACGCGTACTTCGGATGGTCGATGTAGACGCGGTTGTGTTCAGCGAACCTATCGGCGGTAATGACAAACCGTTGATCTCACCACGAATGTATGAGGAATTCGTGCTGAAGAGCTATGAGCCGATTCTTGCTGTAATCAGACAATATGGTGTGGAGACCATAATATTTCGCACTTATGCGAATGCGCGCATATTGATTCCAAGTATTCTAAAGTGGGGATTCAACTGCCTGTGGGCTTGCGAGGTGAATACATCGGCAATGGACTATCGTGAGGTGCGTAAAGAACTCGGCCGTGATTTGCGCCTCATAGGAGGTATCGATCTCGATGCGCTTCGGCACGGCAAAGAAGCGATCAAACGTGAGATCGAAGAGAAGGTCCCTGCGCTCCTGGCTGAGGGTGGATACGTGCCCCTGGCTGACGGCAGGATTCGCGACGACGTGCCCTTTGAGAATTATGCTTACTACAGGCGTTTGCTCGAAACAGTTACGCAGAGATGAAACTTGAGTTTTTTGAATAGTCCATCCAATACGTTTCCGCTCACTGCAGAACCTTTACAACGATTTTCCGGACATGCTGTTTTTCATGCAAGTCACAGTTCGGACGATGAGCCTCCCCGGGGTAGATCACGGCAAAATACCCTCGTCTCATTACCAGGGAAGCTGAGTCCCCGGGCGATTCCATAAGTACTTTATCCTTTGCATCGGAGTATCCGCTCACAGTCTTCAGTTCCGATGATAATGAAATCTCGATCTTTTCCTCCCCTTCGAGAACAACCTGGACGTCGGCGTACTTCCGGTGTACTTCGAATCTATTCTCCGGCGCAGGGGAAGTTTCATATGAAGAAACCAGGGCATATATTTTTTCGCCCTCGATCTCGTATCTTCCGTCGGATTTGGAACCGTCGAATTCAAGTGCGAAGGAAAGGGCCTTGCATATGGGGCTTTCCGCGTGGAAATACTTTCTGAAATTTTCAAATGTATCGTAAATCATCGGCTCCGATTCTCCTTTGCTCCTATGGACGGCGAAAGCGCGCCGGGCGGCAGGCTGAAAAGCAGACCGATAAGTCAATCTCCGGCAGCGAATTCGGCTGTTCGATCAAGAAACTTTAGTGGGAAACCCGGCCTTGATTACCGGATGAAAGATGATCGGGGGCGGGAAGGGGTCCAATGCCGTTGATTTAAGGTGGTTCAAGAGCTTTTAGTCAACTTGAAACGGTCTGCCGGGAGTAGATCCTGTATTGCTTCAAGACCCTCCCGGTCAGCTTCCGAATCAATTGTACACCACCCCCTCAACTCAATCCCATGAGGTCGGCAGTTTGAGTGGATTTTTCAACCAGCCGGCAACAGCAAAAAACTAACGATCGGCACAGTCCGGCGGGTTCGGCTATTTGAGGGCCGGCTTCCCGGCAGACTCAAGCCGATCATGCATCGCAAATCATTTCGAGGCGGCCGGTTTCTCCTCCGATCCAGTTGAACAGCGCAAATCAGCTTATTCCGCTTTTGGCTTGCGGCGTCTTTTCGCGGCAGGAGCGTTTGAAACCGGCGCTACACTCTGAGTCTTGCTCTGCCTTCTTGCTTCAATCGCTTTCACCAGATTCGCGGGTAACCCCCTCTTTTTTGCGGCCTTGCTTCGAGCCCTGGTTAAGGACTTTGCAGCCAAAGGAGTTCGCATTGGGAAACCGTATTTCTTCTTGTACTCTCTTGGGGTGATGCCATGAGATGTCAGATGTTTCTGTGTCAATTGTTTCATCTCGGCGCCGCATTCAAGGCAGATCACCTTGTCGTTCTGAATTGAATTTTCCGGTGTTACTGGTCCAGCAGCTTTTTCCAGTGCAGCGGCCGTATCCTGTGCGGGAAGTTCTATTTCGCCGGATTCCGCCTTTTGCAGTTCCAGGAGAGTTCCAAAAACTTGCCGGAGTGACGACGTGATTTCAGAAGCTGACATAGAAGCTAATGAAACCTGTGTTTGCACTATCTCTGAGGCGATTTCGATAATCTTTCTTGTCATAGGTGCAGTCTCCTTTGTGAAGGTGATACTCTTCAACCGAAAAATAGAGTTTAGCTAACGCCGTTAAGCGCGAACAACTGAGAGTTGAAAATATTATAAATATGTTTTGGCCTGATGCAATACAAAAGTGGACAATAATGATCTTAGATGCTCGAAATCCAGTGCGAAAGCAGGGTCTAGGCGAGCAGCATGGAAGAAAATCTGTTCCGGTGACGCGTGCTATGAGGCGCGTTCAATGATCTTAACTGAGGCGCCTTTTACAAAAATCATAACAATGCTTAAAATAGCTATAATTATTCCTGCTACAATTGCGATGTCTGCCAAGTTGAAAATGTAGGGACGCAATCCAGGCAGACCGAGATTGAGAAAGTCGACCGTCCCTCCGAATGCGATTCGATCAAGCAAGTTGGACAGACTCCCACCGCAAAACAGGGAGAGGCCAAATACCGTTAGATAGCGAAGTCCAGTGGCGAGCATCAGAAAAACAACAGTCAGACCAAGGAACACAGCGACTCCCATAGTGACGTTTTTCCCGCGCCACTTTTCCGGTAGAAGTCACTCAAAAGCGAAAACTGCACCTTTGTTCTCGATATAGTCGAGTTTCAGCATCCCCTTAACCAACGTTAAAGGCTTCGTTCTCGGCAGGTGCGATCTAACTATCTCTTTTGTGATTTGATCGGTCCCAATGCAAAGAATTATAGTGAACAAAACGAGAAGGATTCTTTTCTTACTTTTCATGCTTCACCCATGAGCTTCCTGTCGGGCCGGCGCAGATAAATTAGTGGTTTCACTGTTCGAACCTTTGGCAGAGCTACATTTTAAAAACCGCCTGCGCGTTTTGCGTAGTCTGAGCTGCCACTTTTTCAAAAACTTCTTTCCTGCATTCGGCGACTCTTCTGGCCGTATGGAGGACGAACGCGGGTTCGTTTGTTTTGCCCCTGTACGGGACGGGGGCGAGATAGGGTGAGTCGGTTTCCACGAGCAACCGGTCCAACGGCGCGCGCTTCACGACTTCCTGCAGGAATTCAGCTTTGGGGAACGTGACCACCCCGGGGATCGAGAGGTAAAATCCCAAGTCCAGACATCTGCGCGCAACTTTCCAGTCTCCTGAAAAACAATGCATGACCGAAGGCGGCAGGGCATGGGCAAATTCCGGCACGATTCGAAAAAAATCCTCCCAGGCATCCCGGATATGAAAAATCACAGGTTTTGCGATTTTGACAGCCGTCTCGATCTGACGTCTCATGCACTCTATCTGGATCGGATGTGGTTGTCTGTTTCGGAAATAGTCAAGCCCGATTTCACCGATCGCAACAACTCGCGGGTTGGCCGCAATTTTCTCCAACTCCTGGAGAGCGCGGGCATCCGGGCTAAAGGAAGCGTGCGGATGAATCCCGGCCGAGGCGTATATACGGTCGTAGCTCCCGGCTATCTCGACCGCTTTGCGGCTGGTTTCAATATCGATGCCTATCGTCACGATGGTTGAGACTCCGGCCTGCAGCGCCCGTTGGATGACGGCCGGGATGGAATCGGCGAATTCGGGGAAGTCCAGATGAGCGTGTGTGTCGATCAATTCAGGAAGTTCTTCCATATGTTTGTGACTTTCGGCCTTGAGAACAGGTGAAATTGAGCCATATCGGCTTTTTACTGTCGGCTTTTTACTTGCTCGGCTCAGGATGCGAATCTATAATGTCCCCCGTTTAATGTATAGTCTATCTTACGAGGTTGTGAGGCAAAATAATATGAATAGATTGCGATCCGCACTTGCATTGGCGGCTGCCCTGGCCATCCTGGCCCCGGCCGGCGCCGCACTGGCTGCTAAAGCATACACGACCGACACCCAGGAACTCCCTCTACGGGACACTCCATCGAGCACCGGGAAAACGCTTCTTATGGTTCCCCCCTCATCCGCCGTCGAGCTTGCGAACCCCAACTCATATACCAAGGTGCGTTACGCAAAACCTGACGGCGGTATTCGCGAAGGGTGGATTTCCTCCAGGTTTCTCAGTTCTCAGCCGCCCGATTCGTCGATCGCCAGGGAGTTCGGAGCGGAAAATGAGCAATTGAAGCAACGCCTGGAGGAACTTGAGAAGGGGAATGCGGCGCTCTCGCAAAGAGAAAAAGAATTAACTGACAAACTCACCCGGCTCAACACGGCTTACGAGGAACTCAAGGACGGTTCGGCAAATTACGTGAAGCTCAAGTCTGAGTACGATGCCGCAAAGGCGAGCCTGGCAAGCGCTCAGGAAAATATTCAGACGATGATTCAGGAGAACGAAAACCTCAAATTCTCCCATGGTCTCCAGTGGTTTTTGGTAGGAGCGGGTGTCCTGCTTTTGGGCTGTTTATTGGGATGGGCTACGGGCAGGCGCAACAAGAGAAAGAAGGGGTCTTACTACTACTAACACTGTGAAGATTCTATTCTGCAATAAAAATTCTATGCAGAGGAATCGATTGTGGACGAAAAGGAGGGATGTTTGTAGACCAGGATTCAGGAATTAAGATTCATGCGTAGATTGAAATTATTTAATGTCGCTCGCTGATCCGTCATCTCTAAGGCCGTTTAAGGCCCTGTCGAATTCCTTTTCCAGCGATTCGATGAGTTCCCTGACCGAGAAAATCCGGTTCACCCGGTAGGCGTTTTTTCCTGCAAAAGCGAACCCGCCTTTGAGTTTTCCCTTCACGGCGTTATTCAGGGCCATGGCTATACAGTAGAGGCTGTCCGTACAGTTGCACGAGGTGATGCAGTGGTAAATGCATTTGAAAGGTTTTTTCAGCCCGCCCTGGATGCTCTCTATGAAATCGTTTCTTATGGCTCTGCCGGGAAGCCCTACCGGACTTTCTATAATTACCAGGTCGTCCTTCTTGGCGTCTATGTAGGCGTTCTTGAACCTGATATCAGCGTCGCACTCGTGGGTAGCGACAAATCGGGTACCCATCTGTACCCCGGCCGCGCCGAGCTTCATGAACTCGAGAATGTCGGCGCCTGTATATATCCCGCCTGCTGCTATCACGGGGATTTTGACCCCGTGTTCCCGCTCAAAAACGCTGACCGCCTCGACAACTTCAGGAATAATCTTTTCCAGTGCATACCCCGGGTCGTCCAGTTGCTCCGGACTGAAACCCAGGTGGCCTCCGGCCAGAGGACCTTCCACGACGAAGGCGTCCGGGAGCTTGTTATATCGCGTGAGCCACCTTTTGCAGATAATGCGCGCTGCTTTGGCCGAAGATATTATGGGGACCAGCTTTGTTTGGATCCCGTCCTTCAGGTACTTGGGAAGGTCAAGGGGAAGCCCTGCGCCGGACAGGATGACATCAACTCCCTCCGCTATCGAGGTCTCGACCATATCGGCAAAGTTGGTCAGGGCGACCATTATATTTACGCCGAGAATGCCTTTGGTGGCCTCTTTGGCTTTTCTGATCTCTTCGCGCAGAATATTGATGCTGGCTTCGAGGTAATTAGATTCTTTATCGGTACACAAGACACCAAGCCCGGCAGTCGCTATCACACCGACCCCACCCTGGTTGGCTACCGCTGAAGCGAGACCCGAGAGGGATACTCCAATTCCCATTCCGCCTTGGATGATGGGGACTTTGGCGACGAGATCCCCAATTGTTAAACTCGGAAAGCTCAAATAAGCTCCAATTTCTGCAAATGTTCAACTATTGACAATTATTCCTTTTCGGCGAGGCCCGATAAGGGTTAATTCGCACTTGCGGATACCTCGAGAACTGATCGTGATTTCCCTCGTAACCAATTCTAAATGTGTGCGAGAAGAAAAGCAACTCATTCTTATATGACAGTCACACAGTTTTTTCCATATCCAATTTTGCACAGGGGGCGAGCCGGATCGGAAGATTTATTTTTGGGATTGCGGCGCTATCGCTGTCCGTTAAAAGGCGATATCTCGACGAAATCCTGGAGTTTTTGGGCGGTTTTCGAACCGACGCCACGGATTTCAGTCAAATCATCCACTTGTTCCCATGCTTTTTCTCGCCGTCTTTCTACAATGGAGGCTGCAATTTTGGAGCGCATCTGAGGAATAAGGAGAAGCTCGTCAAAGGAGGCTGAATTTAAATCCAGCTTCAGCCCACAGGCCAGCAGGACTTCGCCGGGCATGCGGCCAAATCTTATGGTGATCCCCTGCTCGTTAGAAAGAATGTCCAGTGATTGTCCGGATACGAGCTGTTGGCGCGCGATATCCGCCGGAATATCACATGAGCAGCCGGCCATGTCCGCAGCCATTGCGACAGTGGCTGTCGTGCTCTCAAATGTGTATATTCCCGGCTTTGGAATATCCCCTTTTACCTCCACCATCACAGCAGGGAGGACGGCGCATTCCGGGTGAGGTGCGTTCGTGCGGGGGCGCGCCAGGAAAAACACAAAGAGCGCGGTGGACACGAGCAGAATGGCGGCGCCGATTTTCCTATGCTCTTTTTCCATTACAAAAGGTCGCTATCCGGTTCTCATTTCCCGCAAAAAGGGATAAATTTCGGCCCGAATTCCACCGTGAAGGAATTATTCATATTTTGTATAAGTAATAGAGGGTCGCCCTCATGAGAGATTCTATAGCAGGCAGATTCAATTTCAAAGTGATAATCCAATCCATTCATGTTATGGCTGCATGGGTTCGCTCTTTTTGCTGTTCTCGCTATATTTGGGCTAATCTTTATTTCCGCTTTTTCCGTAACTGTTATCATGGGGCCGGTCCTTTTCCCGAACAACCGGGAGTCGCTTAGGGCCTGGTGGCCGGATTCGCCGTCTGGCTGGAGGGATCGGTGTAACCCTGCCGGGAGTCATAGACGGACAATCGGGGTCCCTGTTGAAATAAAATGCACAGGTGCGCTCCCTGTTTCGGGATTCCTGCTTGCAATAGTTCCGCGCTATCCTGCCGCCGAACGGCTGAAGAAGCGCTACCCGTTCAGGGCGTTAAATAAATCGGACATCCAGCCCGGAATTTGGAAATGATGCTTTTTGTTAAACTTCTAGTTTTGTTATGGCTTGTCAACTTTGTGCCGCCTTTTCTGGCTCTGATATTTGAATCGAAATGGAACTGGCCGGTTGATCGTGGCTATCGGTGCCCTGATGGCAGGATGCTGTTCGGAAGCCATAAGACCATCCGGGGCGCTCTGGGAGGAATAATCTCCGGCGGGGTGATCTGCCTGGCGTTGGGTTTTCCCTTGTGGTTCGGTCTTGCCGCAGGTTTTTTGAGTATGCTTGGAGACCTTTTTTCGAGTTTTGTGAAAAGACGCTTCTCTTTTAGCAGCGGCGACGCGGTCCCCGGACTCGATCAGATCCCGGAGGGCCTTTTTCCGTTTCTATTGATCGCCCCTTATTATTCGCTCTCAGCCGGATACGTCCTGCTGTTTGGCTTTGTATTCGGGTTGGTGGCCTATTATGGATCAGTTTTCCTGAACCGGATTCTTCTTCGGAGGCCATTTGAGTCATATCCTCGGCGGATCAGGGGTATAACGAGGTTTCGGGAACTTATTTCGTGTCAGATAACCGCTAAACCCTTTCCTTACCTCCTCAATTTCGAAGATGCGGTTTATTATCACCTGATCATGAAGACCGCGTTCAAGGCGCTGGGCATCTTTGAGCGCGGCAAGCGGAACGCCCTGGCCATCGAGAAGCGGGAGGTCTCATTCCACCTTTCCGACCTGCCGCGTGCTTTTGACGGCTACAAAATCCTGTTTCTTTCCGATCTGCACCTCGACGGTCTCGAAGGCCTGACTGAAAAAACCATTGAGATAGTCCGCCAAAGCCCGGCCGACTTGTGCATCCTGGGAGGCGACTTCAGGATGGAGACTTACGGTTCGTTCGCCGCCGGGCTTCGCGAGACACTCCGGCTCATCCCTGAGATTCGCGCGAAGGACGGAATTTTAGGGGTGCTTGGAAATCACGATTGCCTTGAAATAGTTGACTCGTTGAAGGGGCATGGGGTTACGTTTCTTGTAAACGACTCCCGTGAAATCAAGCGGGATGGACAGTGCATATGGATCGCAGGCGTCGACGACTGCCACTACTTTAAGGCCCACGACCTGGAGAACGCCTTCGGCGGATTGCTGCCCATGGCTTTTTCCATCTTCATCTCTCATTCAAATGAAACTTACAGAGAGGCGCTCCAGTACCGGCCGAACCTTTTCCTGTGCGGCCATACTCACGCCGGGCAAATCCAGATTCCTCCGCTTGGTCCGATATTCACCCACAGCAGAGCCCCCAGACGGTTTTGCCACGGAAAATGGGATTATAAAGGCATGCCTGGTTATACGAGCGCCGGGGTAGGGGTCTCAGGAGTGCCGGTGAGGTTTAATACGAAGGGAGAGGTAACCGTTGTTACCCTCCGGGCAGGCCGGGATTAGCCTGATCGAACTCTTAACGGTGTTTGACTGAATTTAGATATTGAATCGGAAATTAATCACATCTCCATCCTGGACGAGGTAATTCTTCCCCTCCAGCCTGACCGTGCCGTGCTTTCGCGCGGTGGCGTAATCGCCGGCTTTTTTCAGATCCTCATATGCGACAACCTCGGCCCGGATGAATCCCCTCTGTATATCCGAGTGAATAGCCCCCGCGGCTTCGACGGCATTTGTATTTCTGGCGATCGTCCAGGCCCTCACCTCGTCCTCGCCGACCGTTAGAAACGTTATCTGGTCGAGAAGGGCGAAGGAGCTCTTTATAACCCTGTCCAGGGCCGATTCGGCTATTCCAAAATCCTGCCTGAAAGATTCGGCCTCCTCGCTTGAGAGTTGGGCAAGCTCCATCTCAATCTTTCCGCGAACTACGATCCCCTCCGCCGATCTGAGGGAGACGGACGGCATAGCGTCATCTTCATCCGAATTGTTCACCATCACCAGCAGAGGTTTTGCGGAAAGAAACGTGTAGCCCCTCAGCTCCGGCGCGTTGGCAAGATCTGGGTGTGTTCGGAGGGGCTGCTCGGCATTGAGGATTTCGGCACATTTTTCGAGGAGTTCCTTTTCAGCGCCGGTTGGCTTTTTGCCTCGCTTGAGTTCGGCATCCAATTTCTCGAGCCGCTTTTCAACCGATGCCAGATCGGCGATGAGAAACTCGTCCTCCAGTTCCCTCAAGTCCTTTGCCGAGTCGGAAGCTCCCAGCACGGAGTCGGGAAAATTCCGCACGACCATTATAAGGGCATCCATCGGTCTCATGTGAGTCAGGAGGAGCGACATATACTCGCGCTTGTTGTCAGCCATCCCCGGAATGCCCTGAAGGTCCATATAGGTAATCTGCGCATGCGTAGTTTTCTTTGGATGATAGAGGGCGCTAAGCCAGTCCACCCTTGGGTCCGGTACCGCCACGACCCCGAGCGCCGGCACGACCTGCCCCCCCGACGGGACCGATTCGCCGCTCCTTCTGGTCAGAGCGTTAAACACCGTGGTCTTGCCGGCCCTGCCCAAACCTGTTATTCCAAGTTTCATTTTGAATCCCCTCACCTGTTGGATTGAAACCCAACTGAATGTATGCGCTTGAAGATTTTTTGAAAAGGGCAATTATCAGGTTCGCGGGAATATTTCGATCCGGAACGGTCCCTGTTCGCACATTCCCGATATTGCGGTTCATGAGACTTGGAATCGATCTCATTTGTAGTATTCTTAAACCCGCGCAAAAGATCAATTTGTGTCCACTCTGAAACTCGCTCGGAGCGTAAGAAGCACATGGCATTCTGGAAAACCCGCCAGCAGATCGGGCTGGCTGCACTGATTGTAGGCGGTGGGATACTGCTCTCACGGTTTATGGGGCTTTTTCGTGACAAGCTGATATCGCTTCTTTTCGGGGCGACACAGGAGTCGGACCTCTATTTTGCCGCTTTCGTAATCCCGGATTTCATAAATTACATGCTCGCTGGCGGCTATTTTTCGATTACCCTGATTCCCTTTCTCACCAAATACTTCGAAGAAGACGAAGAGGACGGCTGGAGATTTTTTTCAAGCGTTTTTTTCTGGGTAGCAGTTTCGATCTGTGCACTTACTTTAGTTGCATTCATCTCTGCGCCAAGGCTCGCCCGCCTCGCTGCGCCGGGGCTCAGCGCCGAAGCACTTTCGCGCCTCGCCTTCTTCCTGCGGATCATTCTGCCGGCGCAAGTATTCTTCCTCTGCGGTTCGTGCCTTAGCGCGGTTCTCTTTATGCGAAAGCAGTTTTTCATACCGGCCATGGTCTCAATAGTCTACAACCTGTTCATCATAATCGGGGGCGTCCTATTGCGGGCAAGAGGAATGGAAGGTTTTTGCTGGGGTGTTCTCGTCGGGTCTTTTATCGGGAACTTTTTGCTCCCATTGCTTGCGGTAAAGTCCGGAGGCGGTTTGAACATCAGATTGTCGGTTTTCCATCCCGGATTGAAGAAATATTTCCTTGTGGCCCTACCGCTCATGATCGGACAATCCATCACTGTCGTAGACGAGCAGTTTGTGAGGATATTCGGCTCTCTTGCCGGAGTCGGAGCGATCAGTTGGTTGAGCTACGCGCGACGGATCATGATGGTCCCGGTGAGCGTAGTGGCCCAGGCCGCCGGGATGGCTTCGTATCCGTTTATGGCGGAGCTGTTCGTAAAAAATGATCTCTACAGGTTCAACAAAACGATAAACTCTGCTCTGCAAAATGTGATGACCCTGCTCGTTCCGCTTTCGATATGGATGATCCTTGCAGCCGAGCCGACAATACGGCTGATTTTCCAGCAGGGCCGGTTCGGCGTCTCCGACACCGCCCACACTGCCCGTCTGCTTCAGGTAATGCTTATTTGCGTCTCCTGCTGGGGATACCAGCAGGTGCTGAGCAGAGCTTTTTACGCAAGGCTCGATACGTTGACCCCGGCTGTGCTAGGGACCTCCGTAACCATACTCATGATCCCGGCTTTCTATTTCCTGACGCTCCGCATCGGGGCCCTGGGAGTGGCATGCGCAAGCGCCGCTTCCCTCTTTTTTTACAGCGCAGCCCTTACGTTCTGGTGGAAAGTAAGGTCCGGAGGCGCTGCCTTTTCCGGGCTGCTGCAGGCTACGGGCAAAGTAGCCGTTTTGTCCGCGGTCTCGATTTTGCCGGCCTGGGGCGCTGCAAAGGCAAACCTGTTCGATCTGCAATCTTCGCCTTACCTGGCCGCCTTTTCTGAAATCATTTTGAGCGGATTGTGCTTCGGGGTCGTTTTTGCACTCCTTTCGGCCTATTTCATCCCGGAGCTGGCGAGGCCTTTTCTGGACCGGATCGGGCCTATTGGAAGGCTCCTTTTGAGAGGAAAGCCTTCTGGTAATTAACCCCAAAACGTCTTATACAGTGCGGTGATTTTGAACCGCCAGTGTGATCGACATGCTGGAGGATTGAAAATGGAAAGAGGCGAAAATCTCAGGCCGCTCCCGAACAGGGACGGTCATAGCTGTTTCGGGTGTGGCCCGACCAACGCTCACGGGCTTCGGATGAAGTTTTTCACGGATGAGAAGTCTCTTTTCTCATGGGTAACAATTCCCGGCCACATGTGCGGGTGGGACAACCTGGCTCATGGAGGCGTTATTTCTACGATATTGGACGAAATCATGGGATGGACGACTATTCACTTCTTGAAGAAATTCGCCCTTACCAATGCAATGTCGGTCAAGTTCCATAAACCTGTCTACATTGGTGATGAGATTCGGGTGGAAGGCAGGGTAATCGAAGTCGAGGGAGAACGACTCGCTGAGGCGGAGGGCCTCATTTATAAGGGGGAAAATACGCTCTGCGCGGAATCAACGGGGACATTCAGGCTTTTCAACGCAGAGGCGATAGTAAGGCTGGGTATCATGGAGGAGGAGGCCATAAAACGGTTCAATTTTCTGATCGAGCCGTAGCGAGGAGAGGGCATCCCGGCAATTCTCGCACCGAGCACCATAACCACACCAACTTTGGCCTTCATCAAGTTATCTCCTTCACGGTAGCCTCAAAAACGCCGTTTTTGATAAGGGAGTGAGATCAATCAGACATCGGGCATCCTGCACTGGCGCCCTGTGAGTACGTCCAAGTGCCGCTCGCTCGTTGGCTCATCTGCTGTTTTCATGTGCCGTGTGTTCTGTTAGGCAAGTCGCAGAGAATTGGCTGTCAGGTGAATGAGTCTGAAATGGGAGAAGAAAAAGTGACTCAGTCTTCGGAGTAGCGCTGGTGAAACGGGGACGGGTTCCTGGGATTCGGTCAGAATGAAAGAGGCTTTATAGATCGGTGAGGCCGTAGCGCTTCATGCGGTTCCAAACGGTTACGCGGCTTATTCCCAGAATGTCGGCAGTCTTGGATTTGTTGCCCTTTGCCTGGGCAAGCGCATCAACGAGCTGCTTTTTCTTTAGTTCTTCCCTGGAGAGGTTTACCATCCTTTTACCGCTGGGATCATCTTTCCCTCTGAGAATGTCCGGCGGAAGATGGAGCGGTTGGATGTATCGCTCGTCGCAAGTTGCGAATATATAATCGAAAACACTCTTTAATTCACGTACATTGCCTGGCCAGGAATAATTCATGAGGATTTCCATCGTGCTGTTTGCGATCCCCTCTATAGTCTTGCCGGTTTTGAGCCGCAGTTTGTGGAAGAAATGCTCCACCAGAAGAGGAATATCCCCGGCCCTCTCCCGAAGTGGCGGAAGGTTTATCGGTATTACATTGATCCGGAAGTAGAAGTCTTTCCTAAAACTGCCTTTTTCCAGGAGACTCAATGGGTGTCTGTTAGTGGCCGATATGATCCGCACGTCGACCGGTATTGGTCTTGGGTCACCCACCCGTTCAATTACCTTCTCTTCCAGAACGCGGAGGAGTTTCACCTGCACAGAGGGAGCAAGGTCGCCAATTTCGTCGAGAAAGATATCCCCGCCTTGAGCCAATTCAAACCTTCCAGTTTGGCTCTTGTACGCACCGGTATAGGCGCCTTTTACGTGTCCGAAAAGCTCGTTCTCCAGAAGGGATTCTGTCAGTGCAGCGCAATTGACGCAGATAAGCGGCTCTTTATTGCGATCACCCAGCTCGTGGATTGCCTTGGCGACTAATCCCTTTCCGGTACCGCTCTCGCCCATGATAAGGACTGGGGCGTCAGAGCGGGCGGCACTCTCAATGACTTTGTAGACCTGCAACATAACGGGTGAAGCACTGATTATTCCATAGAACGAGTCTTCCGACCGAAGGCGCTGGCGAAATTCGGCAAGTTGCTTGTCTTTCCGGACTATCTCCGTGATATCGGTAAGAATTTCGACTCCGCCGATTATTTTGCCGCTGCTGTCACGAAGCGCAGACGCATTTTTCAATACCGGAACGAAAGATCCATCCTCTTTCATGATGGTGCACCGGCGCTGATCCAGATTTCCGGTCCTCAGCAATACGCACCATTTGTCCTCTCCCTGTTCACGGGCCATGTTGAATAGATCGCAATTCAAGATGGAGCACTGCTGACCAACAAGTTCTTCTCGCTCATAGCCCGTAATGCTTTCCATCGCCTCGTTGGCGAAAACAATACAGCCGGTAGTATCTACAATCATGACCCCATCCTTGATGGTGCTCACGACCGTTTCCCAGTATTTCTCGAGGTCTCCATGTGAAATCGTTGAATTTGGCATCTTCGCACCTGACGCTATTGAATCCGGCACGTTAAAGAATGATGAACGCGAAATCAACTTAGAGTGTTAAGTCTTTGCAGTTGTTAAAAACTTAACACTTTTCCATTTTAACACATATATGTAAAAATTTTAACACTTCCAATTTTCCCACGAGGCCCTCATCCCTGGCTCATCTTGTTCAAGAGTAGAATGGACAACCCTTTTCGACTGCCATTGGCATTTGGCACCGAACTTGCCGAATAGATTCGAATAGAAGCAGGTATAAAGGAGTTTTTAATTTGGAGCGCAGTGCCTTAACACTGGTGCTTATAGCATTCTCTTTGAAGCTCGGTGAGAAAATTCTCGACGCGCTATCCGGCACCGTGGAATTCTTCTCATGGAGAATTTCTGCTGAACCGCATCAAACATTTTCCACAGGAGGCTGATATGCAGATACTGGAGAGAAAAAACAAGAGTTACCTCCTTGATAACGATGGTTTCCTGGTTAATCCGGGGCAATGGGATGAGGAGTTTGCTGAAGGGATGGCGCCAGGGGTGGGAATAACGGACGGTCTTACCCCTTCCCACTGGGAAGTCCTGAGGTTCATCCGTGCGGTTTATCGGGAAACCGGTTCATGCCCGATAGTCCATAAGACATGCAAGGCCTACAAGCTGAGCTTTAAGGACCTGCAAAGGCTTTTTCCATCCGGCTACCAGCGTGGGGCGTGCAAGCTTGCCGGCTTGTCCTTTATGGCCGGGGGGGTATCCACTCCGTTTCATACAACACCAGAGGCCCTGATTGGACCGGTCCCCCTCGACGAACGGGTTTATCAGGTGAATTTGCAGGGTTTTCTTATCCACCCCAATGAGTGGGATGAGGAATATGCGGTATTCAAAGCTCGCGAACTACAAATGGCCGCCCCTCTCGGCGAAAAACACTGGCAGATAATCAGGTACATGCGCTCGGAATGTGAAAAAAAAGATGAGATCCCAACGGTTTATGCAACGTGCGAGGCAGTTGGGATAGATATCGATGAACTCGCGGAGCTTTTTCCCTCCGGCTATCATCGCGGGGCCGTCAAGATAGCGGGACTGAACCTGGCTGCAAAGAGGCACCGGGACGCATCGGTCGTCGCAGTACCCATGAGATGATACCAAGACAAGTCATATGGAGTCCCTGCGCCCCAGAGACAACGTGCCCGGAATTCTCCGCAAGGGTGCCGAAAACTGTTTCAAAACCGGGAACGTCATGAAGATTCCAAAAGATGATTACCTGTTTCTCATGAACGATATGGGGAAAAAACTGGCCGAGGAGTGTTGTCCGAGGTTTTATCTGCATATCCTTAGAAAAGGGTCGATATCGTCTTTTTCCCGAACCTTTCAGCATCTCGTCGTCTTATGAAGAATTTGCCGGGTCTCCTTCATTGAAAGAGACGGTGCAGAAGCATTCTCCTTTCTCGAGCTGAATTCGGCAAAAATCCTCCTCTTTGTTCAATTCCATTCCGACCAGTTCGCAGCCCGGAACGATCTTCAACACGTCCGACCTAACGTCGGAATCCGTTACGATGATCTCGAGGAGTTCATGGGGTTTCATCTGCCTGACCAGTTGGCCTACTCTCAGCAGAGAAAGATGAGTGATGCTTTCCCGGAAATCGATGACGTAGTCAGGTTTCTCTTTCATTTTCGAAGCGGCCCCCTCTGGTTGGGTTTGCTGAAGTTAAAGGCAAACTTAATGTCACGTTATGGTGCCGGTACGTTTTATTTAATACCTATGCCCAAGTTAGGCGGCGAGCGCATCTAATTGACAGATTTCTGCCCGAAATTGAAACTTAGCGACTGGAAAGATCAAATTGTTAAGAAATGCAAGTTAACAATTGTTTAAAAGTGAACTCCCATGTTTGAAACAGATCTGGATACCTATTGGAAGACCGTTGTGAATACTATGCGAGACGGGATAATGATCGTTGACACAACGGGTTCTATCATTTCGGTAAATAGGGCCCTCGAGACGATCACAGGCTACTCGCGCGAGGAACTCGTTGGCCAGAAATGTTCGATCCTTAACTGCAGCATTTACAAGATGGCCCGTGAACAAGGAGGGGCGTTCTGGTGCAAGCTCTTCAAATATGGTTCTCTGGATGTAGCCAGGTGCACAATTATGAACAAGAGCGGCGCATACATTCACGTCTTAAAGAATGCGTCTCAGCTTTGCGACAGGAAGGGAAACGTCATTGGGGCAGTTGAAACCGTCACGGATATAACTGAGCTCGTCGAAAAGGATAAACAGATAGCGGCCTTTCGCCGTACACTCAAGGCGGAGGACGGTTTCCATGAAATAATCGGCACCTCGGCGGCGATGAGGAGTGTGTACGACCTTATAGAAAATGCCGCCTTTTCGGATGCTCCGGTGATCATATTGGGTGAGAGTGGGACCGGAAAAGAATTGGTGGCCAGGGCCATTCACCAGATCGGTGTGAGGAAGGGTGGTCCTTTTGTCAAGGTGAACTGTGCGGCCCTGACTGAAACTCTTTTGGAAAGCGAGCTTTTCGGGCATGTTAAAGGCGCCTACACCGGTGCCTACAAAGACAGAGCCGGCAGATTCGAAATGGCTCAGACCGGGGATATTTTTCTGGATGAGATCGGCGACTTGCCGCTTTCCACCCAGGTAAAGATGCTTCGGGTATTGGAAGACAAGATCATCGAGCGGATTGATGTCAGAATCATTTCGGCCACCAATCGAGACCTCCCTTCACTCATTGAAAAGAGGACATTCAGAAAAGATCTTTTCTTTCGGATCAATGTGATTCCGATCCACCTGCCGCCCTTGAGAGAGCGGTTAGAGGATATACCTCTTCTTGCCGAATCCTGCTTCCGGAAAATTCAGATGAAGAGCGGGAAGGATATCAAAGGCATCAGCAAGGACCTGATTGATTGTCTTATGAACTATACCTGGCCCGGCAACGTCCGGGAACTGAAGAGCGCTTTCGAGTATGCCGTTGTTGTTTGCCAGGAACCGATGATCCGAGCCCACCACCTGCCTCCGGGTATTCTTCAGGAAACAACGGCGATAAGGCACGGTAAGCCGCTGGCGCAAAGTAAGGAAGAAATTAAGAAAAGAGAGCTTATAAGCACCCTGAACCGCTCAAAAGGCAACCAGTCATTAGCTGCTGAGATTTTAGGTATTTCCCGCGTCACCATTTGGAACCGCATGAGAAAATACGGGGTCAGATCCGTCTATAATGCTGATGTAATCAATGAAAATAGTAATGCAGACAAAACCACCTGAATAGTCTTCGGACAACTCAGGTGTCCGCAGTATGTATGCCCTCAAGGAGGCCGTTAGCGACAAAGAGCATGCATACGGCGGTCTTGATGCGGCAATTTTCTTCATGGACATGCAGACCTACGAGAAGGATTTCGAAAAATAGACACTGTGCGCAAAAGCAAAGGGAACTCTCTCTGTCTTCCCTCCTGAAGCTGGCGGGCGCCATGGATGAATTCACCCTGATTTGTTGGTTATGATTAACTCGTTATAAATCGCTGTAGCTGAAAAACACTCCCGCTCCACTTTTTGCCGTAAATGGCCGGACCTATATTATGGTTATAGAATCCCGGCGCCATATTCATTGACAAACCATGTTGGGCAGAATATCCTTCACTGATTTGCTAAAATTCGGCGTCTCATCCGGAGGGAAAAATGGTGTGGTGGCGATCTAAAAAAGACAAGTTCTTGCTGAAACTGGTTTTCATCGTTTTACTTCTTATTTCTGCTCAATTTGCTTTCGCGGCGGATTCGAAGCCAACCGCTGGTTCGAAGCCAATTGATGTCATAAAGACCGGCTCTCAAGAGGTGCTCAAGATTTTGCGCGAGTCCCGAGGGGATAAAGGGCCCTCTTTGCGCCAACGGCAGGATGAAATCCTAAATGTTGTGAGCCAGTATTTCAACTTCGAAGAAATGGCCAAAAGAGCGCTGGGTCACCCCTGGAAAGACCAGCCTCCTGAAAAGCGCCAGGAGTTCGCCCAACTTTTCAAACGGCTTCTCTATACTACTTATATCAGCCGAATCGAGCATTATACCGGCTCCGATGAACAGATCTTCTATGATTACGAAAGAGTGCAGGGTGAATACGCGCTTGTCAAAACGCACATTCTGTATCAGGGCAATAGCAACGTTTCGATCGACTACAGGCTCCACCTTGAGGGGGGAGAGTGGAAAGTATATGACGTGGTAGTCGAGGGAATGAGCTTTGTCGAGAACTACCGGGGCCAATTCGCTTCAATCCTGGCCAATGAGTCTTTTGACTCCCTGCTCAGCCGGCTTCGCCAGAAAGTAGAGCACCCTGGCTGAGGTTTTGAAAGTTCCTCAAGTTTCTCTTTCTCGATAAACGGTGCCCGGATATTGTGAAAAACTCTTCTCCTCGGGAATCGTCTGAAAAGTCTATCCTGGCAAAAGCTAGCCTGGAAGGCCACCGGCGCAGACTGCGGGAAAGATTCGCCAAAAGCGGTCTTGCCGGGTTCCACGACCATGAAATCCTCGAACTTCTGCTCACCTATGCAATTCCCAGAAGAGACGTCAAGACGATTGCCAAAGACCTTCTCAGTGAGTTCGGGAACAACATTGCCTCAGTGTTCGACGCCCCGGCCGAGGCGCTTCAGCGTGTCGAAGGAATTGGAGAAAACGCCGCGGTTCTGATTGGCCTGATGCCCCGACTCTTCGATTCTTACCAGTCGAGCCGCTGGGTGCGCCACGAGACTTTTGCTTCAACTGAATCGGCGGTCTCATATCTCAGGGCACTTCTGGGGACCCAGAGAAACGAAGTTTTCTGCGTGCTGGCTCTGGATAGCAAAAACCGGTTGATCGCTGTGGAGAGTGTACAGAAGGGGAGCGTAAACAGGACTGCGGTCTTCCCGAGGCAGGTCGTGGAAGCCAGCCTGAAACATCGTGCAACCGCTGTGATCCTGGCTCACAATCATCCCGGCGGAGGCCCCCTGCCTTCGTCCGCCGACAGGCAGCTCACCCGGAGACTCAAGAAAATACTCGACGATCTTGACATCGTGGTTCACGATCACATCATCATAGCTGGGAACGACCAATTTTACTCATTTGCCCAAACCGAAGGACTGGAATGAACGCAGGAGAATTTCACCTTATGCGCGCTCAATCGATGCCGGCAGTCATAGTGGGTGAGGGGGCAAAAAAGGGCGAATGGAACCACGTCAGCCTCGAGATGCTAGAAATACCCCCTCTGAGAGAAGGGGAAGCATTGGTGCAGGTTGAAGCCTGTTCCGTGAATCGGGCCGACCTACTCCAGAGGCGGGGGTTGTACCCGCCTCCACCCGGAGCGTCCCAGGTGCTCGGGCTCGATTTCGCCGGGTATGTGGTTAAGGGGCCCGGGGATTCGGCTTTTCAGGAAAACGATAGGGTCTTCGGGATAGTCGCCGGGGGCGGATACGGAAGGTATGTTGCCGTTGCGGCAGACCACCTGGTTCCCATTCCTGAAAACCTCAGTTTCACCGAAGCGGCTGCGGCTGCCGAGGTCTTCTTCACGGCGTATTACAATCTTTTTAGCCAGGCCGGAATGAAAACCGGAGATGTGCTTCTTCTTCACGGCGGTGGCAGCGGAGTCGGGACCGCCGCCATACAGCTTGGCTCGTCGATTGGGGCAGAAGTAATCATTACAGCAGGCGCGGAAGACAAAATAAAACGGGCGCTCGGTCTGGGTGCTTCCTCGGGCATTAACTACAAGCAGGAGGATTTCGCAGGGCGGGTTCTGGATATAACCGCGGGCAAGGGTGTGGATATCATTCTCGACTGGATCGGGGCGTCTTATCTGCGCAAGCATCTGGAGATCCTGAAAACCGGGGGACGCCTTGTCATTATAGGTTTGATGGGAGGGAGCGGGGGAGAAATAAACCTTGCTCCGGTTGTCTCCAAAAGGCTAAAAATTATCGGCTCCGTTTTGCGCAGCCAGTCCAGGGAGGAGAAGGCCGCGATCACTCGCGGGTTCATCGATATCGTGCTCCCGTTGCTCAAATCGGGCCGAGTAAAGCCTGTAATAGATCGGATATTTTCAATGCGCGAAGTGGAGGATGCTCACCTGTATCTCAGTAAAGGAGAGCATTTCGGAAAAATCGTGCTTACGTGGGAATCGTTCAGTTAGTCTCCATCGGAATAGTTTACAGATGGAGAGCACCTGTTTGGCGTGAAATGGAAAATAGCTGGATCAGCATCAAAGGCGTCCGGTTCGTAAGGAACCGGAGGCTTATTCTGGAAGATGTTTCCTGGGATATCAAGCCCGGTGAGCACTGGGTCGTCCTTGGCGCCAATGGGTCGGGCAAGACGACCATGCTACAGATCCTTGCCGGCTATCTCTGGCCGACCTCGGGCGAAGTCACCGTATTGGGAGAGCGCTTCGGTGAAGTTGACCTTCGCGCTTTGCGAAAGAGTATCGGCTGGGTCGGGTCTTTTCTTCAAGCTCAGGTTCCTCCCTCACAGAAGCCTCTCGACTTCATTGTGAGTGGAAAGTATGCCTCGATCGGGATATTCGACAAGCCTGAGGCGGAGGATTTCGAGGAGGCCGCCAGGCTTGCCGCAAGACTCGACTGCGGTAACATACTCGATCTTCCTTACGCGGTGCTCTCGCAAGGAGAGAAGCAGCGCCTGCTGATCGCAAGGGCGCTGATCCATAAACCTCGCCTTCTGATCCTGGATGAACCCTGCGGTGGACTGGACCTGGTCTCGAGAGAGCATCTGCTGTCCACCCTTGAAAGCCTGGGCAGGATGCCCGGCGGCCCAACCATGATCCTGGTCACCCATTATCTCGAAGAAATTATGCCTGCCTTCACCCATGTCTTTTTGCTGAAGTCGGGGGGCTGCGCTGCAAAAGGCGAAAAGGAGCAGGTATTGAAGCCCGATCTCCTGACGCAGGCTTTTGACATCCCGATTGAATGCGGTGCCACTAACGGCCGCTACTGGTCACGGGTGCGAGGGCTGGGGTAGAGAGGCACGCGGCCCGCCGGTCCCCGTCTCGGGGCATACCGGTTATTGCAAATCGAGTAAAATCCACTTTAGGGTAAGCCGCTCTCAGATCTCCCTTAAGCAGACCGGCAGGGCCCATAGGGCAAACATTAAACAAAATAATTGAAGCCTTCACCCTTACGTCTCCTTCACTGTCCGCCTCGCTCTTGTCCATATTGTGAAAATACTATTGAAGGCTGGCGCGGGTTTGTGGGACAAGTAAAGGGCGAACATTAACAAGATGGCAGAGCGGTTTCACGGATTGCAAGGCTCAAGTTTTTTCGGGACCAGCCTGTATCCCATCGCGTGCAGAATGGAATTGATACTGGCAAACTCCGGGTTTCCCTCTTCGGAAAGCGCTTTTTGAACCCCCTTGCGGCTCATGCCTGCTTCTTCGGCAATTTTAGTCAAGCCCTTAACGCGGCCAAGAACCCGCAGGGAAGACAGCAGCGCGCCAGTATCGCCGTCCTTGGCGTATTCTTCAAAGAGAATGGTGATATAATCGTCAATCTCTTCCGGATGATCACGGAAGTAGGATTCCTCAACATCAGTAAAGGTTCTATAGTTTCTCATGGCTCAAATACTCCTTCCAACAGGTTTTTGCCTCTCTGATGTCTTGGTTTTGGCTTCCCTTGTCACCTCCGCACAGCAGGACAACTATACTGTTTTCGTCCTCCCCGAAATAGACCCGATAACCAGGGCCAAAAAACATTCTCAACTCGCTTACGCCTTCGCCGATATGCTCACAATCCCCAAAATTACCTTGTTCAAGACGGGCAATCCGGGCAAGGATGCGTTTGCGCCCCATAATGTCCCGTAGTCCATAAAGCCAGTCTGTAAAAGGCTCTTTCCCTTTTTCATCTGCATATACAATAACGCTCTTGGGTTTTGCTGTGTTCGTCACTACCCCTGCTCCCTATATTATATCGCAGCGAACCATAGTTCGCAACTGTGTTGAAAGCAAGAATATTTTCATATTATGGAAGCCCAAAGGAAAGAGAATCAGGAATCCGAGCGCGGCGATAGGATGTCAAAAGGGGTTTTATTGTCTGTACAATGTCTGTTTATTATAAGCGCCTAACAGGAAAGGAAAACGGCTATGAGGACGGGTGCCTCAAAATCCGAGCGTCTTGATGTTATGCCTGAAACGCGTCAGGTCCTGCAACAAACTGCAAAAGAGCGGCATAAGACGGTGCCACCGAGCGCCTTGCCAAATGAGTTCCGCGTTAGCCAATCCTTGTAATGCTTTTGGTCCGTCTCGCCTGCTCATCTGCATTGTAGGAGCTTCTCACGAGCGGCCCGGCTTCCACCCATTTGAAGCCGAGCCTGACTCAGGTCCTTTTCAGTTCCTCAAATTCATCAGGCGCATAATACCGGAAAATGGGAGCGGGTCGGCTGGATCTACTGCCCTGCAGATGATTCCGGCAAGTGTGGTCACTGCCTTGTCCTTTATGCCGCAGGGCACTACCCGGTTGAAGTAGCTGAGATCTGTATTTACGTTCAAGGCGAAGCCGTGTTGTGTGATTCTCTTTGAGGTAACTTTTTCGCCGATAGCCGCGACCTTTTCGCCCTTGACCCAGACACCGGCATACCCCTCGGTCCTTTCGGTTGATACCCCGAAGGATTCAAGCGTGAGAATGAGGACATCTTCGAGTGAACGCAGATAATTGCGGATTCCGCCCCCCCCAGCTTCGCCAGGTTCCGGATAGGACAGCCAACGAGTTGGCCGGGGCCATGGAACGTAATGTCGACGCCCCGGTCAACGTTGATTACGGCCGTCCCTTGCCGAACCATGGACTCTCGGGAAGCGAGCATGTTGGCCTCGCAGGTGTCCTTTTCAAGTCGTGCCCCACGTGGATTCACCTCGCGGGGATAATAGGCCATCATGGCTGCGGCCCCGCCGCTTAATCGATCTGTTCCACCAGGTAATTCGGGACGCCCATCTGCTTGATCTGGTCGAGTTGCGCTTCGATCCAGTCGATATGCTCTTCCTCATCCTTCAGTATGGAATCCATGAGTTCCCGCGAGCCGTTGTCGCCGAGTTCATAAGCGAGCTTGATTCCATCATTGTAGCTTGCGATGGCTCCCTTTTCGGCTTCCCAGTCGTTCTTATGATGAGCCGGGACTTCCGCGCCGATGTGAATCGCTTTCAAGTTACTGACAATCGGCTTGCCCTCCAGGTACAATATGCGGGCAATCAGCTTCTCGGCATGTTTCATCTCGTCGATCGATCGCTCCCTGATCTTTTTATGAAGCCGCTCATAGCCCCAATTCTCGCACATTTCCGCGTGAACGAAGTACTGGTTGATAGCCGTCAGTTCGTCTGAAAGCAGGTCATTCAACTTCGCAATGATTTTCTCGTTGCCCTTCATTTCGTACTCCTTTTTTGTGTGAGTTATCAGTCGGCCGCAAAAAATTCATTTTTTCTGCGGAAGTATGTGCGTTGAGCTGCCGAGAAAGGCTTCCGCCGCCTCCTCCTCGGCTTCAGAAAGGGTCGGATGGGGGTGAATCGAAAGGGCCAGGTCTTCCGCGAGCGCACCCATCTCGATTGCCATGACGCCCTCGGATATCATTTCTCCGGCATCCCGTCCGACAATGCCAAGGCCCAGCACCCGTTGAGAATCGGGGTCTATTATCATCTTGGTCATTCCTCCGACTCCCATGGATACGGCCCGCCCGGATGCCGACCAGGGAAACCGGGTTACCTTGACGTTGCGCCCGCGCTTTCGTGCGGCCTCTTCGCTCAGCCCGCAGACCGCAATCTGAGGATCGGTGTAAACGACCGCCGGTATGGCTTGAAAATCGAAGGCCGAGGGCATTCCCGAGATCACTTCGGCGGCTACTTTGCCTTCGTGCATGGACTTGTGGGCGAGCATAGCCCCGCCCGCTACGTCACCTACGGCAAAGATTTTTTCATCGGTTGTGCGTCTCTGTTGGTCAACTATTATGAACCCGCGCTCGTTTAACTTCACTTTTGTGTTCTCGAGGCCAATTCCCTCTGAATTAGGGACTCTCCCGACGGCTATGAGCACGCGGTCGAATCGCTGGTTCTTCTCCTCGATTTCTCCGCTGAAGGTGACGTTAACGCCGCTCTCATCCTCCACGAGCGAGGTAACGTTCGTGTTCAGGTGGATGGATTCGAAGAGCGCTTCGAGCCGGGTCAAAAGCGGCCGCGTCAGATCCTGATCTATACCGCTCATGATTCGCCCGTTATATTCGACAAGGACCGTCTTGCTCCCCAATGACGCGTAAACGGACCCGGTTTCAAGTCCGACAAAGCCGCCACCGACAACGAGCAGCCGTTTCGGGATATCTGCGAGTTCCAGGGCGCCGGTTGAATCCATGATTCGCCCGCCAGGTTTGAACTGCACCCCGTCCGGGGCTCGCGTGGAAGAACCGGTGGCGATGATAGCGTGTTTGAACCTGATATGGCTGGACCCGGTGTTCTGGACTCGCGCGTGGCTTGAGTCCTCCAATACCGCTTTTCCCTGAATGAACAGAACGCCGCGTTTCCGTGTAAGCTCAACCAGCCCGTTGGCCAGTTTGTCAATAACCGTGTCCTTCCATGCGCGCAGGCGATCGATGTCTATTTTCGGCTCGGCGAAGGTGAGGCCCATCTCACTGGAGCGCCGGGCGTCGTGCATGAGTTCCGTAACGTAGAGCAGGGTCTTTGATGGGATGCAGCCTCTGAACAGGCATACTCCGCCCGGCCTGGGGTCCATTTCGACCATCGTTACGTCCATGCCCAGATCAGCCGCCCGAAAAGCCGCGGCATAACCTCCCGGACCTCCACCTATTACAAGGAGGTCGGTTTCCTGGGTAAACTCGCCCATTACCATTTGACGAAAACTCCAATCAGCAATTTAAAGCTCTATGCATAATCTGTTCAGTCCGCTTAACGGAATTAGCCGGAAGCTCTGCGGTGGAATTTGACATGGAAACTAGCTCATCATAAGCAGATTTTCCGGGTTTTCCAGTCCCTCTATGATCATGTTGAGGAACCTGGCCGCTTCAGCGCCGTCGAGAACGCGATGATCGATAGTGATGTTGAGAGGCATCATCAGGCGGGGGACGATTTCATGTTTTTTTTCATCTCCCACTACGACAGGCTGAAATCTTGCCTGGGCCATTCCCATGATGGCCACTTCCGGGTAGTTGATGATCGGAGAAAATCCCGTTCCGCCTATCGAACCGATGTTGGTTATTGTGAAGGTCCCCCCGGACATGTCATCCTTGGTTGCCTTCCCCTGGCGGGTCTTTTCAGCAAGGGCTTTGAGTTCGATCGCCAGATCGAAGATGCTCTTGCAGTCCACATCCCGCACAACTGAAACGAGCAGGCCGCGTTCGGTGTCAACAGCAAACCCGATGTTATGGTAATGTTTAATAATGATTTCTTCAGATTCCATATCGAGGCTGGAATTGAATCGCGGGAATTTTTTCAGCGCTGCGGCCGCTGCTTTCATTGCGAAAACCGTAAGGGTCAAAGCCCCGCCCCGGGCCGCGACCTGCTGTTTGTGTTTGCGCCGGAACGCTTCGAGTTCGGTCAGGTCGGCCACGTCCGCGTGCGTGACGTGAGGAATTTGCGACCAGGCAACAGCGAGATGTTTTGCAATGGTGCGCCGCACCGAACGGAGCGGGATTCGCTCGACCGGGCCGATCTGGTCGAATTGGGGGAGAGCTGCGGCCTCGGGGGGCGCGGGAGGCTTTTTAGCTTCGGCTTCGGGGAGCGCCTCTTTGGCCTCGGGTCGCCTGGCGCCTTCGGCGTACGCTCGCACGTCCTCGGGGGTAACCCGTCCACCTGGGCCGCTTGGTTTTACCTGGTTAATATCTATACCAAACTCGCGAGCCAGGCGGCGGGTGGAAGGCGCGGCGGGAACCGGCCCTTCGAGGGGCCTTGCAGGGGCCTTTGCCGCCTCAGTTTTGATGCTTGCTTCCTCGGTTTTCCCGGCAAGGGATTCTGCCTTTTTCCCCTTTTCCTCAAGCGGCGGCGTTTCGCGCTTCTCTTGGGGCGTTATATGCAGCGGTGCTTTTGCTCCCTCCTCGCCTTCACCCTCCTTTATGAAGACAATGAGCACTTCTCCGACGCGGACCGTTTGCCCGGATTTTACCCTTATTTCCTTAACGATTCCGGTAACCGGCGAGGGGACCTCTGCGGTCGCTTTGTCTGTCTCGACGATCAGTACCGTTTGTCCGTCTTCGACTCTGTCCCCGATGTGAACGAGAACTTCGATTATCTCACCTTCGTGGATGCCTTCTCCCAGATCGGGCAGCTTGAACTCGACCGGCATACGATCCTCCAGAGCTAGAATGCCAAGGTTTCGCGAACGGCGTTTTTGATCCTGAGCACACCGGGTAAATAATCCTGCTCGCGCTGATAAAACGGTATAACAATGTCGAACCCGGTTTCTCTGCGGATGGGCGCTTCAAGGTAGAGCAAGGCCTTCTCCACTATTCTGGCTACGATTTCGGCCCCCGCTCCATATGTGCGGTGGGCCTCATGCACCACAACGGCTCGCCCGGTCTTTTTTACGGATTCAACGAAGAGTTGGTCGTCGAGAGGAGAAATTGAGAGCAGATCGACAACTTCACACTTTATCCCATCTTTCTCATTCAGTTCCGACGCGGCTTCCAGGGTCGGCCTCAGGCTTGCCCCGTAGGATATGAGGGTTATGTCGCTCCCCTCCAGGGCTATCCTGGACTTGCCGACGGGAAGAGTTTCCTCTTCCTCGGGCACTTCTTCTCTGAAGGCGCGATAGAGTGCTTTTGGCTCATAGAAAATGACCGGGTCAGGGTCCCGTATGGCGCTTATCAGAAGTGCGCGGGCCGTGCGCGGAGTTGACGGGATTATCATCTTCAGCCCGGGCGTATGGGCCCAATAGATTTCCCGGCTTTCGGAATGGTGTTCTAGCGCTCTTACTCCTCCGCCATAGGGCGCTCTCAGCACCATTGGAACTGTGTATCGGCCCTGTGATCGTTGCCTCATCCTGGCCGCATGAGCTTCCATCTGGTGGAAAGCGAAGTAGCTGAAGCCGGAAAACTGCATCTCGCATACTGGTCGAAGCCCGTATACCGCCATTCCAATTGAGATTCCGGCAATTGCGGATTCGGCCAGCGGCGTGTCCATAACTCGTTGGGGCCCGAATTTGTCAAGCAGCCCGTCCGTTACACGGAACACTCCGCCGTCTTTCCCGATATCTTCACCCATCAGTATAACCCTGTCGTCTTTTTCCATCTCCTGACGCAGCGCCATGTTTATGGCTTCGACCATATTCATTTTAGGCATCTGTGAAATCTCCCCGGCCCGGAAAAGAGCAATCTATCGTTAGCAGCTTTCCAATCAAAGAAAGGTCCTCAAAACCTGTCGGGATTTAGTCCCTGGCAACGGCTGGCTTCTCGGCTGAGGCGCGCTTTTCTTCCAGTTCTCTTTTGAGCATTTTCTTCTGATCGAGCAGCGTCGGGGAGAGTTCCGCATAGGCATGATCGAACATGGCCAACGGGTTGACCCCATTTTCCACAACCTCCGACCACCTGCGCTCGGCTGAGCCGATTTCGTTTTTGACCTCCTCAGCGGCCGACTGGACTTTCTGGTCGTCCAGAATTTGCTTGTCCCTCAGGTATTTTTCAAACCGGGTGAGGGGATCGCGTTTCTCCCATTCAGCAACTTCTTCCTGCGTGCGGTACTTTTTCGGATCATCTGCGGTGGTGTGCATGGAGAGGCGGTAAGTTACCATTTCAATAAGAGTCGGTCCTTCGCCCCTTCTGGCGCGCTCCGCCGCGTCTTTGGCCGCCTTGTAGACGGCAAGAACATCGTTTCCGTCCACCTGAAGACCCGGCATGTCGTAGGCAAGCGCTTTTTGAGCCAGAGTTCTCGAACGGGTTTGCTGGTTCCTGGGTAGTGATATCGCCCAGTGGTTGTTCTGGCATACGAAAATGACCGGGGTCTGATAGACCGAGGCATAATTCATAGCTTCGTGGAAATCGCCCTGGGAGGTCGCCCCATCGCCGAAAAATGTCGCTACGACTGAATTTTGCCCTCGGTATTTCATCGCGTACCCGAGTCCCACTGCATGGAGCATTTGCGAGCCGACGGGAACCGAAATGGGAAGCAGGTTCAGCCCTTCCGGTATGTTCCCGCCCTCGTTATAGCCGCTGTAATAGAGAAGAATGAGCTCCATCGGCTTTCCGAGCCAGATTTCGACAGGAGTTTCCCGGAAGGATGGGACGACCCAGTCCTCAGGATTCAATGCGGCGGCGGCTCCGACTTGCGCCTCCTGCCCCTTGACGGGCGCAAAAGTTCCGATCTTGCCCTGCCTTTGAAGAATCAACATGCGTTCGTCGAATCTCCGCCCGAGCAGCATTGCCCGATAGAGTTTGAGCAGCATCTCGTCTGAGAGCTGCGGTTCGAGTGATTTGTCAACCTGCCCGTTTTGGTCCAGGATTGAAAGGTATTCGACCCGGTATGGGAGATCGATTTCTCTGGTCGGCATGACTCTTTATCTCACCTCGAAATTGGCTGAAAACGGGGGTGAATAATGAACAGAAAAAATGTGAACTTACATATCCCGAGTATTGAGCAAACAATATAAGTACAAGCCTTTTTTTTGCCAGAGGGCAAAAGCTTGCCTGTTGCGGATAGATGCAAAATTTGGTTTAGAACTGGAATTCCAAACGCGAGTAACTATTTTAGTAACTATCCTTATTATTATCCGAACTGCAAAGGTTGCAGTCCTATTGACTCTAATATGTCTGCCCGCAATCTCACAAAAGTGATGTTGATTAAGAGCCGGGCAGGTGAGTCCTCTCGTACGGAATTCAGAGGGAAATATGAAAATTCCGCTGGTAAAAACGCATCTGCCCGGACCCAAAGCTTCGGAATTCATCCGAGAGGACGCCGAGTTTGTTTCTCCATCCTATACAAGGGTTTACCCGCTGGTTGTTGAGGAAGCGCAGGGACTGTGGGTCCGGGATGTTGACGGTAATCAGTTCCTGGATTTCACGGCCGGCATTGCCGTAAACTCGACCGGTCATTGTCATCCGGAGGTCGTGGAGGCAATCAGGGACCAGGCCGCAAAATTGATTCACATGTCAGGAACGGATTTTTACTATTCTCCCCAGATAGTTCTTGCCCGAAAGTTGGCAGAAATTGCGAATGTGACGGGGAGAGCCAAAGTCTTCTTCGGCAATTCCGGTGCAGAGGCTGTGGAAGCCTCGTTCAAGCTCGCCCGCTATCATACCCGCCGCGAACAAACGATCTCTTTTTTCGGCTCATTTCACGGCAGGACGATGGGGGCCCTTTCGCTTACCGCAAGCAAAGCCTATCAGAAAAAATACTACCACCCGTTCGTGCCGGGAGTTACCCACGTGCCATACCCGAACTGCTACCGCTGCCCTCAGGGGGCATGCTATCCGACCTGCGGCTCGGCCTGCGTGCGGTGGATAGAAGACCCGCTTTTCCGCACCTGCATCCCTCCGGAGGAGGTCGCTGCCATATTCGTCGAACCGATTCAGGGAGAGGGCGGGTATATCGTACCACCGCCGGAATTCCATGTGGAACTGAGCAAGCTGGCAAAAAAATACGGCATTCTCCTCGTTGCCGACGAGATTCAATCCGGGATGGGAAGAACGGGCAAAATGTTTGCTATGGAACACTTCGGCGTTAAACCGGACATAATCGCCCTTGCCAAGGGAATTGCTTCCGGTATGCCGCTCGGTGCTATGATCGCAAATGGTGAACTTATGGACTGGCATGCCGGATCGCACGCATCGACTTTCGGAGGGAACCCCGTTTCCTGCCGGGCTGCCCTGGCAACCATCGACCTTCTCCAAAGAGGTCTGATCGAAAATGCAAAAACCAGGGGGGAACAGCTTATGGCAGGGCTGAGCCGGATGCAGAAAAGCTTTGAGTGTATGGGAGACGTGCGTGGAAAGGGATTGATGGTGGGTGTTGAGCTCGTGAAAGACCGCATCACCAAAGAAAGTGCCCCTGATTTGCGTGACCTCGTCATTCGGAGCGCATTCCACAGGGGTTTGCTCCTGCTCGGCTGCGGTGAAAGCACGGTCCGTTTTTGCCCGGCTCTTATCATCAGCGCCGAGGAAATGGATACCGGGCTTTCTATTTTCGAGGAAATTCTAAGGAAGATCGTCGGCTAAGATAACTCAAATTTAACCGCAGAGACGCAGAGAGCGCAGAGAGAAAAACAAATTGAACGAACAGACAAAATCAAAAGCCAAGTCCATGTTTGCTTCCGGTCTTCCTGCATTTCTATTTTCTTTTCTCCGCGTTCTCTGCGTCTCTGCGGTGAACCCTTACTGGAAAGTGAATCAATGAAGAGTCTGCCGGAAAAGCTCGGTATTGAGGAACTGAACCAGGGTGCTCTCAGTGGACTGAACCGCCTGGACTGCAAGGGAGAGATTCTCGAATCCATATCTCCCATTGATGGGAGAATCCTCGCCAAAATCCGGCAGGCTGATCCCACTGCCTATGATAAGGTCGCGCAAGCAGCGCAAGCAGCTTTCAGGCAGTGGCGGGATATCCCGGCCCCGAAGCGCGGGGAGGTGGTCCGCAGGATCGGGGACGCCTTCCGCGAGCGCAAAAAAGACCTTGGCGCGCTGATCTCTCTGGAGATGGGGAAAATCCTTGCGGAGGGCGAAGGCGAGGTCCAGGAATTAATAGATCTCTGCGACTTTGCAGTCGGCCAGTCGCGGATGCTCTACGGTTTTTCCATGCACAGCGAAAGGCCCGGGCATCGCATGTTGGAACAATATCATCCGCTCGGCCCTGTAGGTGTTATCACGGCGTTCAACTTTCCGGTTGCCGTATGGGCCTGGAACGCCATGATCGCGCTGATTGCTGGCGACACCGTCGTCTGGAAGCCCTCCAGCAAAGTCCCGCTCTGTGCCATTGCTGCAAACACGATAGCCAGCCGCGTGATAAGGGATTGCGGCTTTCCGGAAGGGATTTTGAACGTCGTGATCGGTGCGGGAGAGCAAATTGGCGAGCGATTGGTTTCGGACGGGAGGCTGCCGCTGATCTCCGCCACCGGCAGCGTGCCGATGGGGAGGCGTGTCGGCCGGACTGTTTTGGCTCGACTGGGAAAGCCTCTGCTGGAGCTTGGAGGCAACAACGCCGTAATAGTTACTCCAGGCGCCGACCTTAACCTCGCCCTGCGGGCCATCCTGTTCGGCGCCGTTGGGACCGCCGGGCAAAGGTGCACCACCATCAGGCGGCTGATCGTGCAAAACTCTATCTTCGACCGGCTCAAGGAACTGCTCATTTCAGCCTACAGCCAGGTCAAGATCGGGAACCCACTGGAAGACGGAGTTCTCATGGGGCCTCTCATTGACACAAAAGCCGTCGAAGAGATGAGTAAGGCGCTCGAAGAAATCAGAAAAGAGGGCGGAAAGGTCATCTGCGGAGGTAAAGTCCTCTCAGGTGGTATATATGATGCGGGTACGTACGTTACACCCTGCATCTGCGAGGTGGAAAACAGCTATTCCATCGTAAAGAAGGAAACTTTTGTCCCCATTTTGTACATGATCCGCTATGACACCCTGGAACAGGCGATAGAGTTTCATAACGATGTTCCCCAGGGGCTTACTTCGGCAATTTTTACGAACGACCTGCGCGAATCTGAACTCTTCATCAGCAGCCGGGGGAGCGATTGCGGTATTGCCAACGTCAACGTCAGCACCTCAGGGGCCGAAATCGGCGGCGCCTTTGGAGGTGAGAAGGAAAGCGGCGGCGGCCGGGAGTCCGGGTCGGATTCCTGGAAAGCCTACATGCGGCGCCAAACCTGCACGATCAACTGGTCCGGACAAATGCCCCTCGCCCAGGGAATAAAATTCGGTGAACCTTAACCGCTGAGGCGCAGCGCAGCGCCAAATTGAACCGCGTAGTTGCGATGGAAATATGTGGGGCGGAACTCCCCACGCTTTTTATTTTTATATCTCCGCGTTGTCTGCGTATGCAGTGAACGCTTATGATGTGAGATAGTCTCAGTACGGGAGGAACCTTAATGGCAACTGAACGAAAACGAGACCCATCCAAAAAATCCTGGGCCGAACCCTGGAAGGTCAAGATGGTGGAACCCGTTCGCTGGACTACACGTCAAAACCGCCAGGAGTGTCTGGAAGAGGCCGGGTACAATACTTTTCTGCTTAAATCCGATGACGTCTACATCGATCTGCTCACCGACTCGGGCACATCGGCGATGAGCGACTACCAGTGGGCCGGCCTGATGCTCGGCGACGAAGCTTACGCCGGGAGCCGGAACTTCTACCACCTGGAGGCAAACATCCGGAAGTATTATGGATATCAATATATTGTTCCCACCCACCAGGGGCGCGGCGCCGAGCATCTGGTTTCCAAAATCTATATAAAAAAAGGAGATTACATACCGGGCAATATGTACTTCACGACCACGAGGGTTCACCAGGAGCTTGCGGGGGGAACTTTCGCGGATGTGATCGTAGACGAAGCGCACGATCCTGAAAACGAGCACCCTTTTAAGGGTAACGTTGATCTGGGCAAACTCGATGACCTCATAAAGAAAGTCGGCAGCGACAGAATTCCCTACGTGAGTCTCGCCGCAACCGTTAATATGGCCGGGGGGCAGCCCGTATCGATGCAAAACGTGCGCGAGTTGCGCACCCTTTGCGACGGATACGGCATTCCAGTCCTGCTGGATGCGACCAGGGCAATCGAAAACGCATACTTTATCCAGCAAAGAGAGGAAGGGTATCGGAACAGGAAAGTCGCCGAGATCCTATTGGAGTTCTGCTCATATACCCAGGGATCGTGGATGAGCGCAAAAAAGGACTCTCTTGTGAACATCGGCGGCTGGCTTGCTCTGAACGACTGGGATAAGTTCGAGGACGCTCGAAATCTCGTCGTGGTCTACGAAGGGCTACATACCTACGGCGGGCTTGCCGGGCGGGATATGGAAGCAATGGCGCGCGGCATCGAAGAATCGGTTGATGACGATCACATCCGGGCGCGTGTCGGGCAGGTGGAGTATCTGGGTAAAAAGCTGCTCGACTGGGATGTGCCGATTGTGCTCCCGATTGGCGGGCATGCCGTTTTCCTGGATGCAAAGCGCTTTTATCCACATATTCCGCAGGACCAGTTTCCCGCCCAAACCCTGGCGGCCGAGATCTATCTCGAAGCCGGGGTGCGAACGATGGAAAGAGGCATCCTTTCGGCCGGCCGGGACCCGGAGACCGGGAAGCACCGCTACCCCAGGCTCGAACTTGTACGAGTCACCATTCCACGCCGGGTCTATACGCAGGCCCACATGGACGTTACCGCAGAAGCAATCGAGGAAGTCTTGTGGAACCGGGACAGGGCAAAAGGGCTCAAGCTTGTTTTTGAACCCAAATACCTGCGATTTTTCCAGGCCCGCCTGGAGCCTGTCTGATCGAATCTGAACTTTAGCGCGGATTGGTTTTGACCCGCTCATAACTTTTCAAACTTGAACACGGTTTCAGGGAATCATGGCAATGGGCCTTACCCAACCCGCACTTGCCGCTTTGATCTTAATTGGAAAGCATGCCACTTTAAATCCATAGGGCGGGAGCTTGTCAATGTTGGTCATTTTTTCCATGTGATAATATTCCTTCTCGATACCGGCAAAATGACCCTCCCAGATAAGGGATGAATCCTTGGTTTTAGAGTATTCTTCAGCGATCAGAGAAAGTGGCCGGTCCCAGCTCCAGGCATCGGTTCCCACAATTTTTACGCCCCTGTCCAGCAACCAGAGAGTAGCCTCCCGGCCAATGCCGCAACCGTGAATAAGGTACTCGGCAGTTCCCCAATAGCTGGCGGCTCCCGAGCAAATCAGCACAATATCCAAAGGCTTCAGCCGATATCCTATTTTTTCAAAAGCCTGCTCCATGTCCTTGGCGGTTACTTTATAACCATTCGGCTTATCGTCGAAATGAATGCTGACTCCATCGGACAGGCACCATTCCAAGGGCACCTGATCGATAGTACGGGCCGGTTCCCCGTTGTTCATCGTCGGATGGAAATGCCATGGGGCGTCTAAATGAGTTCCACTGTGGGTCGTGAGCTTCACATACTCCAAAGACCAGCCAAGGCCTTTGGGAAGATCAGCATCGCTGATTCCGGGAAAGAACCCTTTCATGTGTTGCGCACCTTTGACATGATCCCAATAGTCAATTTCCGTCGGCATCGAAGGAGGATCAGATGGGGTATTGTGTTCAATGGAGACGCTTAAGTCTATGAATTCCATTGGCTTCACTCCTTGCTCAGGGCTCATATTTACAGTTTGTCGACTATTTCTCGGCCTTGGGGTGACACTTTGACTGTCCTTCGCCACAGTCCACTTTCCAACAAATACCCATGGGTCACCAGGTGGATAATATTCTGGTTGATATTTGACCGGGCAACTCCCGAAGCCTCAGACAAACTCGCCGCATCAAAATTATTGGTCGTTGCGATATATTTCAGAATTGCGGCATCGGCCGGTGTAAGCGCGAACTTGGCGGAGAGCTGCTCTTCAGTTGACAGGGGGGGAAGCATATCATTTCCCTTTGATGTCAGGGAAAAAGTGACCTGCGATAGACTGGTCTCTCCTTCTTTTTTGACATATCCCATATCCATGAGATACTGCAAATAATGATATATGCGTTCGCCGTCCACCTTCATGCCATCGACGACCGCCCCCAGTGTCGTCCTGCCCTGTCGAAGGAGAGACATTAATTGCGTATGATACTCGTCGAGTTCAGTGGTTAAACTTTTCTTTCCTCGTTCGGATTGAGTCAGCAAGCTGACTATGACAGTAACTACCAGCGTAACGCAGATAGCCACCCAAATCATGTGCATGGTGGTCTGCCAATAGGGACCCAGTTGCCAGGCAACGGTGGCAATCAGACCGGTGACAATGCCGGTGAAACTTCCCGTAGGAGTAATGCGCGGCCAGTAGATAGTCAAAACCAGGATAACAGCAGGCGGACCGAACCACGCTGCAGCTACAGCCAGCAGCCAGGCTGCGCCGCCCGGATAAAAGATCGCCAGCAGGGCGGTAAATACTCCGGCTATCAGCACTGCCACGCGGCTGGGATTGACGAGTTCCTGCGGGGTAGCCCTTGGCCGAAAAAACCGCTGGTAGAAATCGCGCATCGCGGTGGAACTGGTTCCCATGAGGGCAGTCGATGCGGTAGACATGCTGGCTCCCAAGACCGCGACGATCATCCATACTCCCATAACCGAAGACAAAGAATGGCCTACCAACTGGCCCCAGGCTTGTGCCGGGGCCCATTGACCCGGAACAAGATCAAGTGCGAGCAGACCGAGCAGAGCCAACGGTCCCATGATAAAGATGATGGCGCCAATGCCGCCCCATACAGCTCCGCCAATGGCCGCACGCTCGCTGCGAGCCGATGTGAGACGTATCCAGTAATACTGACTGCCAAATACGAATACCAGCCAGGTGATCCCCATAGTGATCATGCTTGGGAAGGTCAAGCGAAACAGCGGCATATGACCGGTCAGCGAATACAGGCGCCAGTCCGCTCCCGGCAAGTTTGCCAGCAAATTAGTCTTGGCGAGGAGCAGGCTTATTACAATGTAATATGCCGGCATCCCGATGATAATGTGAGCAACGTCGACGATAGTTACCGCCCACATCCCGCCTAGGAAAGTATACAATAGAAAAGTCCCGGTGATCGCTAAAACGTTGAGAACATATGGATAGCCGGTGATAGGAACCAGTACTGCCGAAATTCCGGCGATATTGGCAGCCATAACGCTGATTGTTCCCAGCAGTTGACACGTAGCACAGATAACCCGGGTTTTTGTCGAGAGCCGCATGCCCAGCCACTCGGATATGGTATAGGCCCCTGTACGGCGGATAAAGCCGCCGATGGTGAGACCGTAGATTATAACTGCTACCGCCCACATGGAGCCATAAAACAAAAATGACGGCCAGAACCCCAGAGTAATGCTGAACATGGGCATCGCTGCGACCACCGAGGCCGACAGGCCAAT
>Ga0326728_10003056_pt1 | contig 53617 bp, 52 predicted proteins | sample MB3enrmetagenome_FD_207602 | JGI IMG/M metagenome (GOLD analysis project Ga0326728, IMG submission 207602) | Lab enriched peat soil microbial communities from McLean, Ithaca, NY, United States - MB31MN | ecosystem: Environmental > Terrestrial > Soil > Wetlands > Peat | place: USA: New York... | reverse complement strand
TTGCCTAGATGGATCCATCTCTACAACTGGCACCGCCCGCATGCTAGTCTGGATCACGCTCCACCGATCAGCCGTTCCGGTCTGGACCGGAACAACCTGTTGAGCCACCACACATAGATCCTTCACTGCGTACCCGCCCCGGCCCGCAAGGAAAGCGGGCCGGAAGAAGGAGGCGGGTGCTCCGTTCAGGATGACAACTGGGGTGGTGAATAATCCAGGCTCCGGGGCTGGCGGTTGTTACTACCCTACCCGGGGTTCCGGCGCTCGGCGCGCAAACCCCGCGCGCACCGAGCCCCTCCATCCCGGGCTATCTTCTCGTCGTGCCTCCGGCACTTATGCTGTCGGCACGATTCCAACTTGCACATCACCTTACACTCAGCCCGAAGCAATATTTTTAAACATCGACCGCCAGTTAATCCCGTAACCTGCGCGCGCATGCCGGTATTTGTGGGTAATTGATAGGGCTCACGCCAGGGGCTACGATCTTTCCCCCGCTTCGCGGGGTTCGCCTGCAATGTTCTTATTTCTGACGCACTACAGTAGCCCGCGGCATTTATGAAACCAGTTCTTGTTACTAGCTACTCGTTTGTCCGCCAGTTATGAAAATTCCAGGCGTAAAGCGCGATGCAGAAAATGTTGGCGGGAATGAAGCCGAGCTGGGAGGTGCGCAGGCCAATGATACAGATCAGAACGCTGTTGATGGCGGCCACTACCCATCCCGCCCACAGCTTGCGTCCCACCATCACCGTCGAGAGGATGGTCAGCACACAGGAAATATAGTCAAGATGAAGCACGCTGAGACTATTTGAGCGCACCTGAATCGCGGTGGCAATTCAGCCTATGCCGTATTTGGCACCACCGCCCGCCTGTCGCGGGTCACTCAGTGGTTCAACTTAGGAAACGTAGGAAGTTTAAACCTACCACAGAGCCACAGAGACACAGAGGGTTTTTGGATTTCGGAATTTGGATTTAAGGGTTTGGATTTTCTCGGTGTCTCTGTGCCTCTGTGGCAGGTGTTAAGCCTTTAGGCCCGCCTATTTTGGTGGCGCCACCCGCAGATCGGTTCCGGTCATTTCTCGCGGCTTGGACACTCCCAGGATGCCCAGCACGGTCGGGGAAATGTCGCGCAGCGAGCCGCCGGTTCGCAGGGCGAAGCCCTTGCCGTCCTCGGCGGCTACGATGAACGGCACGGGATTGGTGGTGTGATAGGTATGGGGGCCGCCGGTGACGGGGTCGACCATCATTTCCGCGTTGCCGTGGTCGGCGGTGACGATCATGGCGCCGCCGCGCTGGCGGACCGCCTGGAAAATCCGGTCCAGACAGGCATCGACGGCTTCGACCGCCTTGATGGTGGGTTCCAGTTTGCCGGAGTGGCCGACCATATCGGCATTGGCGAAATTGACCACGATGACATCGAAGCTGCCCTTCTCGATCGCCTCCACCACCTTGTCGGCCACCCCAAAAGCGCTCATCTCCGGTTTCTGGTCGTAGGTGGGAACCTTGGGGGAGGGCACGAGAATGCGGTCTTCGCCGGGAAACGGTTGCTCTACGCCGCCATTGAAGAAGTAGGTAACGTGCGCATATTTTTCCGTCTCCGCCACGCGCAGGTTGCGCATTCCCAGGTTGCCCAGGACGTTGGCCAGAATATTGTGGAGTTCCTCGGGCGGCACCACGTAGGGCAGGCGAAACAAGGCGTCGTACTCCGTCATGCAGACGTAGGAAAGATTCTTGGGCGCCTGGTCCCGGGGGATGGCCGCGTCCAGAGCGGCCGCGTCGGGCAGATCGCGCCCGCCCTGCCCGGTCAGGCCGCTGTTGCGGGTCAGCGCCCGCGTGATCTCGCGGGCGCGGTCGGCGCGGAAGTTGAAGCAGATGCAGGAATCGTCGTCCCGAATGAGCGCCAGCGGCTGGCTGCGCTGGTCGACACATACCAAGGGGATAATGAACTCGTCGGTGACGCTGCGATTGTAAGACTCCTTTACGCCCTGCACGGCGTCGGCGTACCTGGCCGCGGAACCGTTGCCCAGGACCATGGCGCCAAAGCCCTTGGCCACCCGCTCCCAGCGCCGGTCGCGGTCCATCACGTAGTAGCGGCCGCTGACGCTGGCGATTTTGCCGGCGCCATATTCGCGCATCTTCTGCTGGAGTTGCTCCAGGTAACCCGCGCCGCTGGTGGGCGGAGTGTCCCGTCCGTCCATCCAGCAGTGGACGAACACATTTTCCACCCCGTTCTGTTTGGCCATGCGCAGCAGGGCATACAGGTGTTCCTGAAGGGAGTGGACCCCGCCGTCGGAAAGCAGGCCCATCAGATGCAGGCGACGCTGTCCGGAGCGGGCGTTCTTCATGGCAGCGAGCAAGACCGGATTGGCGAACAAGTCGCCGCTGACGATCATCTGATCGATGCGGGTGATATCCATGTAGACGATGCGGCCCGCGCCGATATTGAGGTGGCCGACCTCGCTGTTGCCCATCTGGCCGTCGGGCAGCCCGACGTAGGGCCCGCTGGTATGGATCAGGGTGTTGGGGAAATCGCTGAGCAACTTGTCATAGGTGGGTTTTCGGGCCAAAGCAATGGCGTTGGCCTTCGTCTCGGGTGAGTAGCCCCAGCCATCAAGAATGATCAGGACGAGCGGCTTCGGTCTAGCCAATCTTGCCTCTTTCGTGCGCACTCTGCATCATGGCTGATCAGATGCTCTCAAACCCAACGCAGAACCGCGGAACCGCAGAAAAAGAAAAATTTCAAGTTCCCGGTTTCCAGTTCGTAAAGCACTCGCTTCCGGCGTGCCCCGCTTGGAAACGTCGTATTCGCTCTGCGTCTCTGCGTCTCTGCGCTGGACGTTGTTCTTATTCCGTTTTGTTCTGCGTTTCTGCGTTGGGTGTTCGGGTCTCACGCTCCGGCTTTGCCGGCCAATTCGCCGTGGTAGTTGAGCGCCGCCAGGCCCAGGAAGCGGGCGCCGCTGCCCAGATCCTCTTCGATGCGCAACAGTTGGTTGTACTTGGAGATTCGGTCGGTGCGGGAGGCGGAGCCGGTCTTGATCTGGCCCACGCCGGTGGCCACCGCCAGGTCGGCGATAAAGGTGTCCTCGGTTTCGCCCGAGCGATGCGAGATCACCGAGGTATAGCCATGGCGCCGCGCCACGTCGATGGCTTCCAGGGTTTCGGTGACGGTGCCGATCTGGTTCAGCTTGATCAGAATTGAATTGGCCACTCCCCGCTCGATGCCTTCCGCCAGGCGTTCGACATTGGTGACGAAGATGTCATCCCCGACCAACTGGATGTTCTTGCCCATTTGTTCGGTCATGATCTTCCAGCCCTCCCAATCGTCTTCGGCGAGCCCGTCCTCGAGGCTCACAATGGGATAATCGCGCACCCACTTCGCCCAGAAGCGCACCATTTCTTCCGGGGTCTTGGCCGACTTATCCGATTTCTTGAAGACGTAACGGCCCTGGTCGGCCTGGAAAAACTCGCTGGCGGCGGGATCGATGGCGATGGCGATGTCTTTGCCCGGTCTGTACCCGGCCTCATTGATGGCTTCCAGAATCACCTCGATCGCTTCGGTATTGGATTTGAGCGAGGGGGCGAAGCCGCCTTCATCGCCTACCGCGGTGTTGCAGCCGCGTTTCTTCAACACGCTTTTCAGAGTGTGAAAAGTCTCGACTCCCCAGCGGAGCGCCTCGGCAAACGATTCGGCGCCCACCGGCATGACCATGAATTCCTGGAAATCGACGTTGTTATCGGCGTGGGCGCCGCCATTGAGAATATTCATCATGGGACAGGGCAGGGTACTGGCGCCGACGCCACCCAGATAACGGTAGAGGGGCAGTTTGAAGGCGTTGGCGCAAGCGCGCGCGGCGGCCATCGAGACCGACAGGATGGCGTTCGCTCCCAAACGGCTTTTGTTGGCGGTGCCGTCCAGGTCGATCATCTTCTGGTCCAAGGCAACCTGGTCGATGGCGTCGAGATTGGCGATGGCGTCGGCGATCTCGCCGTTCACGTTCTCGACCGCTTTGAGCACGCCTTTGCCCTGGTAGCGATTCTTGTCGCCGTCGCGCAACTCGACGGCTTCGTGTTCCCCAGTCGAGGCGCCGCTGGGGACGATGGCCCGGCCTATGGCGCCGCCGGAAAGATAGACTTCCGTTTCGACCGTAGGATTACCGCGGGAATCCAGCACCTCGCGTGCGCGCACTTCAACAATATTGGTCATGATCTCCCTCATAGTGGCCGAGCGAATTATATCAGCCGCGTTGATCCGCTCTCAGCACCGCGCTGTCCGGCAATGGCCAGCCCGCGATAAGTTGCAGGTTCGCAAGAACAGTATTGATGTTTGAGCTGAAATACGACGGCTTCCGGGCACAGGCACACATCTCTAATGGTGACTGCAAGCTGATCTCCCGCAACGGCAACCCCTTCCGATCATTCCAGTCGCTTCAGGCGGCGATACCGGGCGCGGGAGAGCATTTTATCCACAATTAACGTGGAGATTCTGTGAAGGGCGAAGCCAAAGGGCAATAGTGGCAACGTTGAAGGCGGCTCCGTGCGCCCGAAGCCTGCCCAGCATGAGCATCAACCGGCAAGCCGATAGGGCAGCGACGCGGAGGATGGTACAGTTCCGAATGAGTAGCGAAAAATGCCTACACGAATGAGAGCCTCGCTCCAACCCTTGGATGTTAGTAGATAGAATGAATCAGTCTTCTTTGCAAGCAGGCCTTCAGAGCAGAGTTCATCCCAGGACGTGGTCTTTACCCCTTCGTAAAGTGTAACGGTGAACACCGTCTCGAAAATTAGGGTGAATGAGGCTGAGTTTAGGTGTATCGGTCAGGTTTCGGTCACGCTGGCACGGCTAGCCGGGCTGGCGTAGCCATTTGCCTCATTGGCAAGGCCACGGAAACTGCATACACTGTTGCCGCTTCCGGCCCTGGTGACGTGAGCACGACTTGAATCGCGGCGGTGACGACGTGGCAGACGAAGAGCATCTCGCAATACTCTGGGAGGGGAAAGAGGCTTGGGCTAAGTGGAGAGAAGAAAATCCCGAGATCACACCGGTACTGTGCGGGGCGAACCTCAGAGGGGCGGACCTCAGTGGAATGAACTTCCAGGGGGCACGCCTTGACAGTATAAATCTCGGGCACGCCAACCTCAGCGAGGCCGATCTCAAATGCGGGTACCTCGATCGGGCAAGTCTCGAGGGCGCAAACCTCTCCAGAGCGGACCTTAGACTAGCGATTTTGATGCGGACAAATCTCAACCGGGCGAACCTTAGCGGGGCGGATCTAACGGGTGCGAATTTAAGGAATGCGATGCTCAATCAGGCAGACCTCAGCTGGGCAGCTCTCAGTCAAGCGACCCTTACAGAGGCTAACCTTTACAAAGCAAACCTCAGAGGAGCGGACCTTAGCGGGACGGACCTCAGCAGCACAGACTTGTCTGGAGCAGACCTAAGCGGCGTAGACCTGCAACGTGCAATTTTACTGGGAACGCAAATGGAGAACTCCCGGCTAACAGGCTGCCGCGTTTACGGAATCTCCACCTGGGACTTAAAACTTGACGGCGCGGTTCAAAACGACCTCACCATCACACAAGTCATTGTTACCCCAGAAGCTGAACCGGTAATTCAGGTTGATAACTTGGAGCTCGCTCCGTTAATTCATCTGCTGCTGAACAGCGAGAAAGCCCGCCAGGTCGTCGCCGCGACTACATCGAAAGCTGTGCTTATATTAGGCCGATTCACAGACAAGCGGAAACGGGTGCTTGACGCCATACGCAACGAACTTCGTCGGCGGGATTACATCCCGCTGCTGCTTGAATTTGGTGAGACAACGAAGCGCAATCTGACAAGAACGATCGCGAGGTTGGCCCAAATCGCGCGGTTTGTTTTGGCCGATCTGACCGATGCCGAGGGACTGCCTGAGGAACTTGATCATGTTGTTCCCTTGCTGCCGTCAGTGGCCGTGCTACCCATCCTGGTATCTTCTGAAAGGAATTGGGAATTGTACAACCCTTTTCTAGAGCATCCTTGGGTGTTGTCCATCGGACGCTATTCGAGTGAACAATCACTGTTAGCCAGACTAGAAGACGAGATCATCGATCCCGCCGAAGCCAAGGCCAATGAGTTACACTCAATCGCATCAGGTCGGCGGGCGAGCGCAAGGCGTTGGCTAGGGCGAAGGGTATGAACTTCAGCGCAACGCTCATTTGAGCAGCCACGGCGGCCAGCAACGTGACTTACCTCTCGTGCGGGTATCTGTCGCAAAATCGATGACGCTTTCTTATACTGTTGCGTTTGTTGCAACACCTCAATTGTTCAGGGCTAGGCAGTGTTCTTGCAGCTAACCACGTTAGAATGTCTAAAGGAGATCGCCATGAATAGGTTCTGGGCCTTCATGCTCCTTCTCCTGACAACTTCCTTGACTTTAGCCTGCGGGAGCGGCAGCAATCGGCAGCTTCAATCCATCACCATCACTCAGGCTGCCAACGGCCAGCAGATTGAGTTCGTCGCGACAGGCAATTTTTCCAGTCCACCCGACATGGTAAACCCGATCCCAGTTGAGTGGTCCGTTCAGCTCACGGCGCCGCCGCCCGAGCAGTACACGCTGACTACCCAGCCCTTCCGGTTCGAGTGCACTGCTTCTGGATTATTTCCGCTTGTCGCCTATGCTCCCTCGGATCCAAACGCTTCACTCAGCGGGTCCTGGTCGAGCGCGAAGATGATTCAGGCGTCCACGGTAATCACCTGCCCGTAAGAAATGACTGCTTCGGGGCAGGCAGCGTCGTTTTGCGTAACATCCTTTTCACGTGAGTTACATTCCCGTTTTGGCCTATAGCGGACGCACCCCTACACGGCTCGTTTTGGGCGACTACTTTGGGAGTGGAACTATGTGCGAAACCCCAGCCGAGCACAGCGAGAACAAGGTCTTTGTCGATGACCGACCGCCCCGACGTGAACGCAAGCAACCCCATCAACCGCATCCCAAGGTTATCGAGCCGCGCTGTCTCCTCGACCCGGTCGAGCGCCATGTACCACTCGCTCCACGTCTGCTTTGCGTCCGGCGTCAACCGCAACAAAACCTCACGCGGGGGGCGTCCGTTTTCCATTGCCGGTAGCGCCCGGAGATATTGAATCAACTTGTCGCGCACAGGCTGCAGTAACTCCTCGGGCGGCGGTTGGGGATTGGCCTGCCGCTTTGGGCTTTTGGCGGTCACCAGCGTTAGCCGGTTGAGGAAGCCTATGTCCTGCAATTCCTCGGCTCTAACCAGCTTGCGGAAGTTCTCCGTCGTCGCGTTGCTGACCAAAACGAGATGGCCGCCCCTGACAATGATTGGATTTGACAGCGTCAGATTGTCATAGTCGTTCTGTTCGTACATCTCATTCACCATCGGCAAGAGCGCCGAACTGGTAATGGACGCCTTCGCTTCAAAGTGGCGGAATTCGTCGTAGCAGAGGACGATGCGAGGAGTTGCGGCGAACGCCCGCGCCAATCCCTCCGCACTTCCCGCGCCATAGATTATTCGCGGCGCTCCGAACGTGCTGCCCATCTGCCGAATCACGCTGCGCAGGAAGCCCTCAGCAAGTTTGGTGCTCGTCGATTTGCGTTCGCACGCCGAGGGCGCGACCTTGAGCGTGTATAGGCGCGGTTGGCAGGGCACTCCAAAATCCGCTCGCACCCGCCCGCTCACCATCGCTCCGATCAGGGCCAAGAAATCGAAGTAGAAAAACTCTTCGGCGGACTCATAGCGGGCGCCGTAGAGGTCCGCGAAGTCGGCAGCGACGCCGATGTAGCCGCTGGACGGAAACTGTAGGGTCGCCGTGTCGAGCGATTGCGTAGCAACCGCCTGTGTCTCCTCAGGCGTGGCCAGCCGGACGCGCGGCTCGTCGGCAGGCGTTGGATTGGAAGGTTCAAATGGCGATGTTGACATTTAATAGCGTACCTCTCTGTTGAACTGCTTTCGTGGCGACACGCTTCCTTCGCCACTACGCGCCTTACTGCGATCCACCAGCGTGACTCGCACTCGCTTGATGCCCGCCACCTTGATCGCCAGAAGGGGCCTTAAACGAGTGGAAGGGCGTCCGATCAGTCCCTCTACCGTCAATCGTTCGCTCGCAACGCTGCGCCGGATGATGCGGCTCGCCCAGGAATGGCGCGTGATTGACCGTGTGCCACGCATTCGCTTGCTGCCCGGCGAACGCAACCGCGAATTCGTCTTGAGCTACGCTGATGAAAAGAATTACCTTGAATTCGCTCCGCAGCCGCTCAAAGACCTTGCCACGGTGATTCTGGACACCGGCCTTCGCATCGGGGAGGCGCTTGCTCTTGAATGGCGCGACGTTCATCTCGCGCCGGACGCTCCTCAGGGGGGCTACGTTCAAATACGCGAAGGCAAATCGAAGAACGCCCGCAGGGCCGTACCGCTCACGAGACGCGCTCACAACCTGCTGGTGCAGCGGCAGGGAACAGCCCAGACTGCCCTCGTGTTTGCCGACGAGAACCACAAGCCTCTGCAGGTCAGTTCGTTCGATTACATGCATGCGAGAATGCGGAAGGCGCTGAAACTCTCACCTGCTTTCGTCCTGCATTCGCTCAGGCACACCTACCTGACTCGTCTTGGGCTGGCGGCTGTGGACGCATTCACGATTACGAAGTTGGCGGGGCACAGCAGTGTGACCGTCTCGCAGCGTTACGTTCATCCGACGCCCCAGGCGATGGAAGATGCTGTTTCAAGGCTGGACAGAATGAACGCTCGCTCGTTAAAATCAGAAACGAAGGGCGATCGTGCTTTTAACAGACCTGCTCAGAACGCACAAACGCCTGCAGTGACCGGGAACGAACTGGCACCAGAACTAGCACCGACCTCCGGTCACGAACTGCAAGTCATGGAAGGGCGCGTAGCTCAATTGGCAGAGCAACTGACTCTTAATCAGTAGGTTGAAGGTTCGATTCCTTCCGCGCTCACCATCTTTTCAACAACTTACCGTTACCAAGCCCGCACGGAAGCATTTTCGAAAAGTATTAAAAAAGCCCATTTTGGCGCACATCGGCTCGAAGCGCACGGCACACTTACGGCACACCTGGAGGAAAGCCAGCTGGAGCTTCGGTCGATTGACTCTGGCGAGAGCAACACTAAACTGGGACGAATTCGAATCCTGCCATTTGCTCGCCGCAAATTCCCGTAACGCAACTGCGTGCTGCACTTTCGCATCGTGGCTGCGGCTTTGGCATTGCTAATTCACGCACGAGTGATATGATCACTGCCCAGAATTAGGAAGAACACTGTAATCGGAGGATAGGGATGTCGGACACTGACAATTCGCGCAGACGGTTTCTAAAAGTGAGCCTGATATCTGCTGGCGTGGCTGTGGGAACGCTAGGAATGTCGAAACTAGCCTCTGGAGACGGAATCAAAATCGGTAAAGCATCAGCATCGCCCGATATGGCAGAGGCTGTAGGACAGTGCGGCGCTGGCGCGGGTTGCGCCGGGGGCGGTGGAGTGTGCGGCGCTGGCGCGGGTTGCGCCGGGGGCGGTGGAGTGTGCGGCGCTGGCGCGGGTTGCGCCGGGGGCGGTGGAGTGTGCGGCGCTGGCGCGGGCTGTGCCGGGGGCGGTGGAGTGTGCGGCGCTGGCGCGGGCTGCGCCGGGGGCGGCGGAGTGTGCGGCGCTGGCGCGGGCTGCGCCGGGAGCTAACGGGCTTTGGATTCTTCATCCAAGTTAAAGCTTCCTGACGATCTTCTCTATGCTGTGAAAAATGGCAAGCATTTGTTCCTGCGGCCCGGTATACCAGACTGGATCGTCGTTAACGGGAATGGAGCCATCTCGTTGTCATAGTGCGATGGGACCACTGCTTTAGGCGATATCATAAAGCAGTTGTCAATTGGCACTTCCCTCGCGCCCCAGGTACAGGAGTTATTTTCCGAAGCACTCGCGCGGGGTATTCTTGTCAACCCCATGTCTGTTGCGTCCACTCGCGCCTTCCCTTCGGCTAGGCGCGGTGGCGCTTCTCACGGCCACCCCAAGCTTAGAACGGTTCACCTAAAACTGACCGGCGAGTGCAATCTCCGGTGCAATTACTGTTATGCACGGAGCGGCGGGGCCTCTGCCACACTTTCCTTTGAAGATCTGAAATCTATAGCCAATAGTGTTTCATCTATCTCTGAGTCGGTTGAGTATGTCTTGTCTGGCGGCGAGCCATTGCTCAACAAGTATGCCCTGGACTTTGCGGAGATGGTCAAAATGTCTGGCAACGCCGTGCACCTCCTGACGAACGGCGTGCTTATAGATGAAGGCAATGCAGGCCGGATCAGTGACGTTGCGGACCTTATCAAGATAAGCGTCGATGGCAGCACAGAACATGTGCACTCAATCACAAGAGGCACAGGCAACTTTGACAAAGTAGTTCAAGCCTTTGACAGGCTAGTTGCACTCAATGCCAATGTATTTGTTGCTATGACGGTAACTAAAGAAAATCGAGACGATATCGCCGCGATGGTCTCTCGGTTTGGCTCACGTCTCACGTTTCAGCCCTTGTTTAAAGCTGGTCGTGGTCAGGATAAGGATAATTTGTCGCCCACGGGATGCGAGTATTACGAGGCACTCGCTTCTGTCAATGGCGTGGCCCCGATGGCAAGAGCTGGCAACACTCTGGACTCTATCCGGGGACACGGCGTTAGAAGGTGTGCTTTGGCTGAACGTGAGATAAGCATTTCAGAATCCGGCGACGTTTATCCGTGCCAGTTGCTTCACGCAGCCGAATTCAAGGCTGGCAATATACGTGAAAACCCATTGCCTGAAATTTATTACAATTCGCCTGTTTTGAATCATGTGCGGGAGATAACAGTCGATTCACTCGCCAAGTGCTCAGTTTGTCCCGTTAGGTATGTTTGCGGCGGAGCGTGTCGTGCAAGAGATTTCTACGAGGTTGGGTCCATAGAGGAAGTGGGAGACTTTTGCGAGTATGAAAAGCAAGCTTTCATAAACGCACTTTTCGATTCTGTCGAACTTTCTTCTATTTAGCCCCGTTCTCAGCGCTCCGCCTTGGTATTCGAATCAGCGATCAGGCGAAAACGTGTGGCTTGTCAACATTTTTTGAGGAGGCAGCTTGATTACACTCACGAGGGCCCGCGTTCTCAAATACAAGTCGATCGAGGATTCCTCCCCGGTCGAGATCGGCAATGATGTAACCGCGCTTGTTGGGAAGAACGAATCTGGGAAAACAGCTTTTCTCGAAGCCCTGGACAAGTCGCTCTCGCTGGAGGGGGCCAAGTTTAATTTCGTTTTCGACTACCCGAGGAAGGATTATGTCCGCTATCGGCCTCAGCACGACGCCAAGTCCTATGCGAACGTCGTAGAACTGACCTTCAGTATCGGGGAGGACCTCGCCGACAAGATTAACAAGGAAATTTTCCACGGCACCCAGGTCATTCAGCCGGGACAGACCTTCACAAGGACGACTAATTACGGAAACGCAAGCACCATCGGACTACCCCTGGACTACCCGGCAGCACTCGCTGCATTGAAAAAACCTCTCGAAGGCATTGAGCATACCGACGAAGTGTTCGCCCAAGCGGGAGACCTAGCGAGTGTGCTTGCCAAGATCGAGGCCAAACAGTTACCTGGGGACAGCACGCTTGCGGTTTTTGCCAAGGAATGGCGCGATCGCTCTGCAAAAGCGGGGAGTGGGTGGGATCCCATCCGATTTCATGTGTGGAATTCTTACCTCAGCAACTCTCTTCCGAACTTCCTTTACTTTGACGATTACAGGCTTCTGGAGGGCAAACTCAACCTTGAAAGTCTGAATCAGCGCAAAACTAACAATCAGCTCACCGATGCTGACAGGACCGCCCTGGGACTTTTTGAACTCGCTGGGATTGACCTCAAGGAGCTAATGAGTGAGGAGGGTTACGAGAACTCAAAGGCGAAGCTGGAAGCGATTGGCCTGACGATCACACAGCAGGTTTTCGAGTATTGGAAACAAAATCGAGAACTCGCTGTTGAGTTCGACATTAAGACAGATCCGACGGACAAGCCCCCTTTTAACAACGGCAAGAATCTCTACATCAGGGTCAAGAATTTGCGGCACGGCGTAACCGTACCTTTCGACCAGCGGAGCAAGGGCTTCATTTGGTTTTTCAGCTTCATGGTGTGGTTCTCCGCGGTTGAGAACCGCGCCGGTACAAACAAAGACCTGATTCTTCTTCTCGACGAGCCAGGACTAAACCTGCATGCCCTAGCACAGGCGGACTTCCTGGCCTATATCGATAAACTCTCGGAGTCGCGCCAGATTATCTACACAACGCATTCTCCGTTTATGGTCGAAAGCGATGGCCTGGAAAAGGTGCGCGTGGTGGAGGACCGCCCCAAGGAGGGGACGAAGGTCAGCGGAGAGCTCGCAGGCTCCGGCGAAGAAAGCCTGTTCCCGCTCCAGGCGGCTCTCGGATACTCGATTGCGCAGAATCTTTTCATCGCGAAGAAGAATGTCCTTATTGAGGGTCCTGCAGACCTGCTACTTCTTCAGCACATGTCCGCGCTGCTGGAGCAGCAAGGCAAGCACGGTTTAGCGGAGGGTGTGTTTGTCCCCGTGGGAGGGCTTGATAAGCTCGCGACGTTTATCGCTCTTCTGGGAGCTAGCAAACTACACCTTGTTGTCCTGCATGATCGCGCCACTGCGCCGCACCAGACCCTGGAAAACCTCATTCGCCAAAAACTGATTGAGCGCAAGCGCGTGCTGGACTTCTCGATGTTCCGCACTCCTGACAACCAGGAAACCGACATCGAGGACCTATTCCCCGGGGCGCTTTACGTAGAAGCCTTCAATGCCGCGTATGCGAAAGAGCTGCAGGGAACTACGCTGTCCATGGCCGTTCTCGGTCAGCATCCGCGGATAGTCGAACGGATAAATCAGTGGCTGAAAGGAAAAGGGATCACTCTGCTCAAAGACGGAGGATTCAACCATTATCGCGTCGCGCAGGCGTTACTACCACGGTTGACCGCTGCGGCACTCTCCCCAACCGACATCGACCATTTCGAGAAGCTGTTCGAGCGTGTGAACGACGCCCTAGCGTGAGAATGTCGGGATATTTTCGGCAGTGCGAAAGCCGAAACTGGTTCTCGGTTCCATGGTGATTCGCTAAAGTCTGTACTGGTGCCACTAGGCTGGTCAAGGGGATTTTGCCATTCCGTTGACACAGCGTTGACACGAGCAATGCGAGATAAGGCTGGGCTATATAAACACCAGCATAAACAGCGGCTTTACGACAGATTCCAGAGAAGAGGATGCGCTGATTAGGGGTCAGCATTCCTAGGTTGTCGGAGACGATTTATAATTTGTCAACGCGGCATAACTGAGGACTGGTAATGCCAGACCAATCAATTTCGCCTGCAGATACCATTCATGACCGTTTTTTTTGAATCATTTGCAATCCGTTCAAGGCACGAACGCATGGTATTACAACCATCGGCTCCTGGGGCGGGGAGGTAATGGAACAGCATTTTTAGTGACGTGCTCTTCGGGACCGAATATCGGAATGCAATTTGTGCTCAAGGTTTTCCACAAGATCAGTGACCCTATCCGCCGCCATGCATTCCTCGCGGAAATAGACCACTTGAAGACGCTCAATCATCCTGCGATCACGCGAATTTTTGACGAAGGAACATTCACAGTAAGCCAGGGTGTGGAGTATCCCTTCGCAGTGATCGAATATGTTCCAGTGACCGTTCGTGTACTGCTGGCCTCGAAGCAGATCGACCGGCTACACGCTATTCGTGTTGCCCTCAATTGTTTATCGGCAATTGATTGCCTGCACACGGCGACACCGCCACTGATTCATCGCGACATAAAACCTGAAAATATCCTCATTAGCAATACGGGGCAAAGTTGGCTGATTTTGGGCTAGTGAAGGTTCTGGATGATCTCCAAGTGAAAAAAGAAGACCTGGAAGTGTTCGAAGGGAGTCAATGGCCCGGTATGCCGTGGCGGTATCGCACTCCGGAACTGGTGCAGAGGGCACTTGATCACACGACGGCGATCGGTACCGCAAGCGATATCTACCAGTTCGGTACTGTATTCTACGAGCTACTCACTGGCTTCAATCCTCAGGGCCAGCCGGACAAAGTCACAGATCCAATCCATTTGGATGTGCGTGACATAAGAGGGGATCAAGGACAGAAGTTGGATTCAATAATCAGAGCGATGCTAGCTGAACAGCCAGCAGATCGGCCAGATGCGAACTTTTGCTTGGGGCGGCTAAACCAAATCCATAAGGGGTACTGTGAATCTCTTTTCGGTGTAACAGGCCAGTATGTATGAACCGTACCCTGGGGCCACGGCGGTGACTGCCAAGCTGTACCCTGGGTTTTTTTTCCCTGCGCGACACGGCAACTCGTTAAAGGGCATACTTCGCCTTGAAATCTTTGAAAACGTCCTGCAGCGAATTCCTTAACCGTTCCATTCCTACAGCAATTCCTTCAGCTCCAAGAAGCGCGCTTGCACGTCGGCCCACGGTGGGTAAGGACCGTAGCAGAGCAGCTTGCATTGGCCCTCGTACTCCGCGCCGATGACCGCTGCGAGTTCCGGAGGAGGAAAGAGGGCATCGCTTCGGGCGAAACGCATTTCGTCGGGAAAGAAATAACTTTTCGGAAAGTGCGTCTTGCTGATCTGGTCGTAATCTGTCTTGATTGCCACGTATTCCTCGGACCGCAACATCGCGTTAACCTCCGGATGCCGCGACAGCTCAAAAAGATCGTAGTAATGCCGGGCGTAGCTGCCGAGAGGCTGCTTTGTACGCTTCAACATTTCGACCTTGCTGTGGATCGCGAACATCTTCTCGACGAATGTCCGCCGAAAATGCAGCAGGCGCATGGAGAAGGACCCTTCGTCCTCCGCGCCGAGAGACGGACCTTTCTCATTGAGAAAGCGGCTCAGATACGAACGCAGTTCGACCACAGTTGAAGGCTCGCGCCCGCTCGCCGTGCCAGCTTCAACCAAGACGCGATTGGCTACTTCACCCGGGCCTCCGAAGTGCTGTTTGTAAGAGAAGCGATCGTTACGACCGAACCCGCCGATCGTTCGGCTCTCGCCTTTTTCAAACGACAGTGCTGGATGCTGGCTAATGGCATCCCGCAGCTTCCGCAGTTCCCGGTCAATTGCATTCTTTCCTAGTGCCGGCTGAAATGCTGCGGGATCGAGGAAGATGTCAATGTCTTCCGAGAACCGCTGGATGAGGTTCCACCCTTTGGCCAGACTCGTTCCGCCCTTGAAGATGACCTTGTCGCCTGCGGTGCTCGCGATGACACGCAGCGCTTCGGTGACGCAATAGTCCTTCTCGATAATCGCAGGCCGCAGTTTCTGTTCGCGAAAATGTTCCGCCGCATTGAGAATTGCTTGCTCAAAATCCGGGTGCTCAAACAGTCTCACGAGCCGGGCTCCTTCGCCTGCCAAGCACGTGCGTTCGGCAAGTCGGCGAGCAATCCGAAATCAAAGCGCGAAAATGGATTCAAGGAAGCTCGCAACCGCCGCAATTCTTTGGGACTCGCGCCCAGCCGCTCGCCCAGGGCGCCAAGCATCGCGCGAACCCGGGGAGGCTCCGAGTCGGCAATCCTGAGTAGCCGATCAAAGCGCTTTTGCTCGGAAAGTAGAGCCAACGTCTTGCGGATCGTCTCCGCTTGACCCAGCTCGCTGGACCGGCCGCCGCGCCTTAGAAAGTCCAGCAGGGCGGCATCCGTTTCCGAGAGGCCAGCCCATGACTCAGGCCGACGAGTGTGGATGACGGTATCGTGACCAACAAGCTTCCTCGGTAGGCTGCCAGCACTGGTGGCGATCTCACCCTGTTTCGCCAGTTGGGTGGTAAAGCCGAGGAGGTTGGCGGCGGCAAGACCGGAGGGGAAGACAGTCTTTTGGCGCGATGCCAATCCCCGAATAGCAGTCGGATTGGGCCGGCTTTTGCCGAAGGCCGTCTCGCGATTGCGGTAATAGACGCCCTTGCTGAGCCGCTCGATAATTCCGTCTCGCGTCAGGCGAGAGAAGGCCTGCGCAACCGCCGAGAACGGAAGATCGCGAAAGTCCCCAAGGCGCCACAGCCGTTCACCGCCGCGTTCAATGCGCTGGCGGATCAGCCCCGTGGCGCGGCGTGATTCGGGTCGGGCCTTGGCAAGAGTTCCCATCCCTTAAATCTTCGGAGCATCCGCAGATAATGTCAAGTTTTTTAGCAATAAAACTTGACATAAACGCACCTGAGCCCCAGAACTCGCTCCCCACGCCCCCCTGGAAACTTACCCTGGATGTGCGGCGCACTCACGCGCGTTCTTCTTGCAACATCATCTCCTGCAGGACCGACGAGTCCTAACGGCAACGTCGAGCCCCTCAATAATCGGATAACGGCACAACCCAGCGGTGCATACCGCTCCGCTCAGCCGCTCCGCGATATTTCTTCTCCTTTTTGTCTTCGTACGCAAACCCAGAATCGCGCTCCGCTCGCCTTCTCCTGTCAAGTGCCTCCGTGCGGCTCCAGTGCTCGCTGAGCTCCGCGCTTCGCCGTACTCGGCCGCTGGCGCGGCGCCAAAGAACGGCGCACTTGACAGCGGTTCCCTCCGCGCAACCCAGGGCCTGCGAACGAACGTTGCGGCGGTGGAAACCTTACTCACCAGCGAAAAAATGGGGATGTTGCTTTTCTGCCGGCAACCCGGCTTCACGGGCAATCGCCTGGAACAGCGGGAAGAATTGGGAGCATCTAGCCGCCCACCTTTCTGGCTCGTGAACACAAAATCGGAGCCGTCGTCTGGCCGCTGCCGTAGCCATTCACGGACAGCAGGACCTAAACAGAGCGCATTCGGTGGCTTCGCTCCATTCTCCCCACTCCGCCCTCTTCCGGGTGGACGCCGCTCCGCCGCGGCTCGGCGGGCGCTTCGGACCGCGCCGCTTTCGCGCCAAACGGTGAAGCATGTTTGTCACTCACCGCGCTTTCACTCGCGCCCTGCCACCCTCCCTCCGGCCTCCGTTCTGTCCTTTTCTACGTCACCGGCTGTTTTTGTCCGCCTTCGCGGCCCAATGAAGAACAAAAACAGCCGGTGACGGCAGAAAAGGAAAAAACAATGAAATTAGAAGAAATCAAGAGCAAAACCAAAGACGCAGTCGATTTTCTGGTGCGGGCGCTGGAGTCCGGGCGGAGCGAAGTGCTCGCGCAGTATCTCGGGGCAATGGCGCGGTTTCATAACTACTCGTTCGGCAACATCATGTTGATCGCCCGCCAGAAACCCGACGCCACCCACGTTGCCGGGCTTCGCACCTGGAACTCGCTTGGCCGCTTCGTCAAGAAAGGGGAGAAAGGCATCGTCATTTTGGCGCCGATGGTCGGACACAAGCGCAACGGCAAGCAGGAAACCACGGAGCCGCAGACCGAAGACGCCAAAGAAACAGCGCGGTTGGTCGGATTCCGGGCCGTTTGCGTGTTCGACATCAGCCAGACCGAGGGCCAGGACCTTCCCAATTTTGCGGAAGTGCAAGGCGATGTGAGCGGCTATCGCGAACGGCTCTTCAAATTCGTTGAAGCTCAGAACATCGAATTGAGCTATTCCGAGGAGATCGCGCCGGCCAAAGGTCTCTCGCACGGCGGCAAGATCACCCTGCTGCCCGGCATGAAACCAGCCGAAGAATTCTCAACTCTGGTCCACGAAATCGCCCACGAAATGTTGCATCGGGGCGAACGGCGCAGCACTACCACGAAGACCATCCGCGAGACCGAAGCCGAGGCCGCTGCTTTTGTGGTCTGCCAGGCCATCGGGCTTAATACCGGAACCGCCTCTCAAGACTACATCCAGCTTTACCACGGTGACGCCAAGCTGCTGTTAGAGAGCTTGGAAGTTGTGCAGCGCACCGCCGCCGTCATCCTCGGGGCTATCAGCCCCGAGGTGGCGGGGACTGCCGCAGCCTGAGGCCGATTCCGGGCCAAAAAACCAGAAAAAGAAATGGCTGCGATGCTGAGAGCGGTGGAACATATTCGACGGGTTCGTGGCGGCTCACAAGCCCAGGTTATGCGCGCCGACGATGGCCACGACTACATCACCAAAATGCAAGGGAATCCCCAGGACACGCGCATCCTCGCCAACGAACTGCTGGCCTGCCGGTTGGCACGCCTAATCGGCCTTCCAGTCCCGGAACCGGTTGTGATCGAAGTTGACGACGCAACTATTCGGCAGCAACTCATCACATTCACGCTCGCCGGCCGGAACGTGATGCCACACGCCGGGCCTCAGTTCGGCTCACGGCTGGTGACCGACGACCAGGTCTTCGACTTCTTTCCGGACAGCCTGCTCTCCCGCGTCCGCGGCCTCCGAATGTTTGCTGGCATACTGGCCTTCGACAAGTGGACCGCCAACGCCGATGGTCGTCAAGTGGTATTCCACAAACGCAATCGTGCCCGAACTTGGCACATCCAGTTCATTGATTTCGGCTATTGCTTCAACGCCAGCGAGTGGAGCTTTCCCGACGCCCCGCTCCGCGGCACGTATGCGAGAAACAACGTTTACGACGACATCTCCGGTTGGAACGATTTTGAACCATGGTTGTCTCGCATTGAGCACTTCCCGGAGAAGACACTTTTCGCGGCAGCAGAGGATATTCCGACCGAATGGTATGCATACCGCGAGGATCTGGACCGCCTGTTGACGACGCTGTTGGAGCGCCGGAGCAGAGTCCGGGACCTCGTGGATTCCTTCCGTCTCTCAGCGCGGTGCCCTTTCCGCAATTGGGGCTTGGCCTGTCCCATTAGCGCAGCAGCACGCCCCTCCGCTGCAAGCCTGACTCTTTAATCGTATAACGCGTCGAACCTGCCCTTTGTGGGCGAGCCGGTGCAGGGCAGAATCGATGGTTGCTCGCTCGCCGAGGTCTAAAAAATCGCGTGGAGAGAATGACCACCCGCTTCCGGTGCCACGAATTCTGTTAAGTATCCTAGTTTCAGATGTTTGTTCCATATTACAAGTGCGATTGTTGCAAGAAAAAATACCATGTTTTTCTTGCACCGCAAATGTAAGTAACCGCGAGGAAGGCACCGAATACCTCCTTCTTTCAGCGCACCTTCGGCAACTTCTCGAACAGCTGACCAATTGCCCGCAGGCCACCGATGGTGCTCGTGCAACCCTGCAATGCATTGCTGCTCTTGGCCCGGATTAAGGCGATGGGAATAAACCGGCGGGCTGTGCACAATTATCTGCTGCGAGCGCGGACAATCTTACGGCAGACGTTCAACGCGGACGGGAGACTATTCCGGCACCGCTGAAATTAACGAGCGGGACACCCGCTGAAGGGGTGCCTCGCATTATCTTGCGGCCCAGGTTGCGGCACGGAATTAACTTGCTCCCTGCCTGATGCCGGGACCGCGTGGCAAAAGGTGCGTCCCTTCGGGCCGGTCTTCCCCATCACGCGCCGGCGCCAGAGATGACGTACCTCAATCCCGCAATTCGGTCATTTTCCGTTCGCTCTCCGTTGATCTCAACCGGGTGCGTGCTGGGACCCAGGCCGGCTTAGCCGCTCCTAATTGCTGGATACAACGGAATGAAGTCGCCAAATACAGCGGAATGAGGTCACCCGCCGACTTCATCCGGCAGCAGCTCCCGTTTCCGGACATCATTATTCACGCTAAGGGCCGTTATCACTCGTTGTCGCTCAAGGAGTATCGGTGCCCAAAGCCCGCGCACGCTGGCCTTTCGTTTTTCTCATAATCTCTGCTGTCGTTACCGTCACTGCGTGCCATCGCCAGGACACGCGCCTTGGCTTACTGCTGACTTTCAGCCGCTTCGGAGCAAAAGCGCACGCACCAACGCCGCTCACCAATTCGTGGCTCCGCCCTCAAAAGTGAGCCAGCGGTCAAGCACGCGGTTGCGGAATGCAGGAGACGCAATGAAGTCGTTTAAGGATTGGGCGCTGATCTGCTGAGCCGCTACCAGGCGCGCTGCGGAAGGGCAGGTTGGCGCCCAAGCCACGGCATCATCGAGCGCGCTCTGAGTTTCGGGCTTCTCGAAAAATTCAAACCAGGCGTCGTAATAGCTTTGATAGCGGTATCCGGGCTTCAGCCCTGCCAGCGTCATGCCTTTTTTAGCCTTGCCGTCATAGATCACAACGGGATGCTGCTTCATCATCCACAGCCCTTTAGTGATAGCAGATAGCGGGTCTTGGCCATAAGCACGGAAAAGGGCCGTCAGTTCTCCCTCAACTATCAGCGGCACATCATCTCTCGTGAGCACAGTGCGCTGCGCGGCCGCGCTTCTCGTGAATACCGTTCCGGCGTGCCTGTTCAAGGCGTCCGCAAGGGGCTGGTATTTGGTCATAAGCATTCCAGGAATCGTACGGGCCACGCCGTAATTCCTGCAGAGCTCATCCAGAATTGAGCAGGTCACTGTGCCAGAGAACTGCTGGATGAACTGGCGGTCCATCTTCCACCAGATATTGTTCAGATAATTTTCGGCGCACCACCGCCAACTGCCTTCTTCCGGTGCGGGTGTTGGTGCTACTGAGACACTGCTGCTCACAGGTGACGCTCCTCGATTCTGAATTCTACCAGTCGCAAAAAAGGGGGCTGGGCACCCGCAAAATGTCGTGAAAATCCCTTTTCAGTAACCGGCCGCGTTTCCCGTTTTAGAAATTCCGCTCAGGAGTTGCCCCGCTGTTTTAGCGACCGAGCCCGAACTGGCCCGATTACGTTGTATTCCATGGCCTAATAAGGATTGTACTGCCCGACTTTATTCCCGTTGTACCCGGGGGCCCGAAGGATTGTATTCAGCACCTAATTCCTGTGGAGGGGAGCGCCCATCCATGCCACCCCACCAAAAAAGGATGTGACCCGCGCGACAGGCACGAGGACAAACCCAAAACAAATGAATCACGAATTTCAGCAATATCGATTGGCACGGATTGAGGGATTCAACGTTACCCGTGAGCGGCTTCAATCACGATTTAGAAGCGAAATCGGCGACCTCGGCGAATTCGAGAAAGCCATCGCGGAACAATTGGCCATGCCGCCGGCCACCATTGCTGCGTGGCGCCAGTCCGAAATGGAGCAAGCGGATTGCCGGGAGGGAATGCGCTTGGCGGCGCTCGAATTTTATTGGGCACGTCGCGAGGAAATACGGCTTTCTATCGAGAACGATTGCACGCGTAAGAACGGGTTTGAAAATTAAATCTCATCGCCGTCTCAGGCATTGAACCGCCGATCCGCCGAACTCCAGCCCGATTGAGGTAACCTTCCGCTCGTATACATTTGCACGCCACCCTCTTTATCGGGGGAATTCGTGCAACAATGTTGCGGCCGCCGACCTTGGCAGCGCCTCTTTGTGGCGCGGCCTTTGCTTTTTTTGCTCTAATTGTCCCCCTCGTACTCGACCGTAAAGTCGGCGATGCGATCCACGAGTTGGGTACGCCGGGGATCACCGACTTCGGAAGCCGAGGTCTGCATTCACGGATGAATCTTTACGCCGCCTTCGGCGTCGGAAGTAGGGTGACACGTCACCCCAGAATGGGTGCTGCGCAGCAACCGAAGTTGCTATACAGGAACCGTCTGAAAGCAAAGCGTATAGCCGATTTAGGGCTGCTGCCCAGCAAACCTGCAGGGACCCTTCCTTCAGTAGAGCCGATGTCCTGTGTGCACCAGTACTTGGGGCGTGATTCTGAAAGGCGGATTCCGGTCGGATGACGGGGCCGCTCGTTAGCCGTGCGGCTTTTGGGAGGTCGGAGCTACCGGTTTCAGTCGTCGTCGAGGCGCTCGTGTCATGCGGATTTTGTGTATTCGCGTAGGGTGAGTTCTTCGTCAACGTAATTGGAGCTCTCGACACCATTAGCTTGGTAGCCAGCCATTTTGAAGCGACCGATGACGGAAAAACCAGCCGCCGGGCTTTCGCCACCCTGGTATCGCCTACATTTACGAAACACAGCTATCTTCAGGCACTCGAATGGATACCTCGGGTCGAAGGGTCAGCCCGATCACGATTTGAACGCCTTGCTCGAGCGGACGGCATACACAATTTCAACTTCATCGAGCCCCAGCCCGACGGCAGTATGGGGATTGCGGCGGAGAGAGAAGAGTACTTCCCGGTCTTCTACGTCGAGCCGCTCTCCGGAAACGAACAGGCGATAGGCTACAACCTCCGGTCGAATCCCGTGCGCTTGGCAGCGTTGTGCGAAGCCAGGGATACCCGACGGATTGTCGCTAGCGCGCGCGTCAGGCTTGTCCAAGGAAAAGGCGACCAATATGGGACGCTGGTGTTTGCTCCGGTTTACAACCTGCCCATGCCGCAGGACGTGATTGACAGGCGGAAATCCCTGAGGGGTTTCGTCTTGGCCGTACTCAGGACCGGAGACTTCATTTCCGTGGCCAGTTTCGGCTCACAAAAGCTTGATGCGCCACATCTGGTCAATGTTTATCTCTTCGACATGACGGCTCCGGCATCCGAGCAGCAACTGTATCCCAGCATGCCGGGGGTGAATCCGGAAACTCTTACCAGCGGCTTGCACGCTGATGCCGCTTTTGAAATGGGGGGACGAAGCTGGTTGCTGGTCGCCACGCCTGGGCGAAATACGGAGGTACGCCGTTCCCGGCCGGGTCATGCATCGTGCTTGTCTCGGGGTTGTTAACGACCGGAGTGTATGTTTTTTATATCCGCTCGCGGATCAGGCGGTCGGAGCAGATTGCCGAATCTGAACGTGAAATACGGCGCCTCAACCGCGCCCTCTCGACACTGAGCAGGTGCAACGAGGCGGCGGTACATGCGGCTGACGAAGCCGCGTTGGTGAGCCAAATCTGTGACATCGCCGTGTTCCCAATCAAAAAAATCAATTGGACAGATTGGGTCAAAATGTGAGAGAAGTATCGCGAGGGACGAACCTCGCTTCGCGAGCATCGGGGTGATGCTCCGGTCTTTTTGTCTAAGTATCCCGGACCAAAGCTAACACTGTTTCGAGACTGTGGTTTATTGCTAGGGAGAGCTCCGTCGTGTGCTGGGATTCGACCAGCCGAATGTGCGGTTAACGCTACACTAGAATCCCTGCGTTTTTCAGCATCGCTGGGGTGAATTGATCTGAGGTGCTCGAGTCCCGCTGGCGATTTTTTCTGCAACTCCGTCACGTGCCAAAGGAAACACATTATGCCTCTTATCAAGCAAAACGTTCCTCAGACTTTTGATATCGACAAAATCATTCGTGACCTGCCGCCAGGCGAGCGCTGGATGAGACATCTCAATGAGGATCTCCTGCCCTTTTGGGAGACGCCCGAGGCATTGGGAGAACCGCTCGGCAACTTCCCCACTTACCGAAATAACGACGGGACTCTCGTCGACCCGGAGCATCCCGGTCCGGATTTTCAGGATGTTATCCCGGGCATTGTGTGGTTGGATCGTGACTACACTCGCTCAAAGTCCCGCCAGTGCTTCGCTTACGGCGTCGCCTACCACATGACTGGCGAGCTTCGCTACCTGAATTATGCCAAGGAGGGTGTGGCTTACCTGCGTGAACACGCTTTCGATCGTTTGGACGGTGGCGCTTGGACTTACTTCAAGGGCAAAGAAAAATTTCCGTCCCCCAGACAACGGACCAGCCAGGACCTCGCATACGCACTTACAGGAATTGGGTTTCTTTATTACCTGACGCTTGACCCCGCGCTCCTCAAGGATCTCTTGGACATCCACGAGTATATTTGGGCCACTTACTACGATCCCGCCGCAGGCATAGTGCGCTGGGTCAGAGAGGCGTCGCCCGACGGCGACTCACCAAGACAGAAGGAGATCGTTGCCCAACTTGACCAGATTTACGGTTACATGATGGTCGTCACTCCTTCATTACCTGAGCCACACCGCACGACGTGGAAACATCGCCTCTTGAAACTGGGGCACATTCTTATGGATCAGTTCTACACTCCCAGGACTGATATGTTCTGGGGTGCCATCACCAACGCCTCGGTCAAGATTTGGGGAACTCCGCACACGGACTTCGGTCACAGTGTAAAAGCCTTTTGGCTCATCTCGCTAATCGGCTCGCTGAATGATGACTACGAGATGTTCGTAAGCGCAGAAGCGAGGGCAGCGCAAATCCTGGAGTGGGCTTATATCGAGCGAAATGGCAGTTGGGCACGTGCGTTTGCCGCAGATGGGAAACTGGATGAGGACAAGGAGTGGTGGATTTGCTGTGAACTCGACCAGGTGGCTGGTGCGCTAGCCTTGGCAGATCCCGCCTACGCCCGTTACATCGTCCGTAGCTATGATTACTGGTTCAAGTATATGGTCGATCACAAACATCACGAAATCTGGCATATGGTAAGCGGGGATACAAATCAGCCTGTCGCTGGCTATCCCAAGCAACACTCATGGAAGACCTCACTTCACTCGTTTGAACACGCTCTCGTAAGTTACATCTTTGCTCAACAACTTCACGAACAGCCCGTTGAATTGCACTTCGCCTCTCCTGCGACTCGGTGTGCCGAAGAATTTTACCCTTATTTCTACCAGGGGAAGGTCACGGCGATTCGACAGAAACCAACAGCCGAGGGTAACCCCCGGCAGACTGTACTTTTCTCTGATGTGCACTGACGGAAAGGTTGTCCCTTATGCCTGAAAGTAACCTACCCGCCGTTTGGACCTAAACAGTTTGGGTGTCATGCTTCCTGGCTACACGCGCCGGCCGGATGGAGAACATGCACAACCTGGGCCCGAGGCGCTGTCAACTGGACCGATATACAACGTTATGGGCTTATCGCGCTGTTGCTGCTGGAAGAATGAGAGAAAAGCTATGACGATCGCAATGCGCTTGGCCGTGGTCATTCTGGCCGGCTTAATCGCCATGCCGGCTCGGGGGGCGTTGCTCGTAACCGCGAACGTGATGGCGCCGCTCGATCTGGACGCGGGTCCGCCCGGCGCGTGGGACGCCTTCCGGGCACAGCTCAAGATTGCAAAGTCCATGGGGGTGGACGCCGTATCCGTGGACGTCTGGTGGGGCAAGGTCGAGGGATCCGGTGAGAATGTATTTGACTGGAGTTACTACGATCGGATTGAGGCCGCGATCGAAGCAGCGGGTCTGCATTGGGTGCCGATCATGTCATTTCACCAGTGCGGCGGGAATGTGGGGGACAGTTGCCAGATCCCCATCCCAGGCTGGATCTGGGACCGTTTCAAAGACCAAGGCGTTTACCGGGAGGCGCTGCAGTACCGCAGCGAGCGGGATAACTCGAGCAGCGAGGTAGTAGCCCTATGGGAGGACCGGTTGGTGATACCGCAGTATCAGGAATTCATGAACGCTTTTCAAAGCCATTTCTCGGCCAAGGCGGACATTACTGATGAAATCAACCTCAGCATGGGGCCTGCCGGCGAGTTGCGTTACCCGTCGTATGACATCCACGATAAGGGGGCTTGCGGGTATCCAACCCGCGGCTGTTTTCAGGCTTACAGCGCCCCCGCGCGGAACGAATTCCGCGCTTATGCTCTGAACAAGTATCACGACCTCGCCGGGGTAAATGCCGCCTGGAAGGACTCTCTTGGCGGTACTCCATTGACGGATCCAAAGCAGATCGGTCCGCCGGATGATCGAGATCCGGCCAACGGACGCGCGGAAGCGTTCATTTCCCGCGACGATGACCGGAGAACCCAGTACGGGAGGGATTTCATCGACTGGTACAACCAATCCCTGGTCGACCACGGCCGTCGATTGCTGGATGCGGCCCTTGCCACATTCAGCGGTGGCGCGTTCAAGAACACGCCGATCGGCCTGAAAATGGCCGGAGTCCACTGGCAAATGGCAGACGGTGCAGACCATCCACGAGTTGCCGAGATCGCCGCGGGCCTGATTCAAACCAGTATCGGGAGTCTGAAGGACGAAAGGCACGCATTCGGCTATCAGAATATTCTGAACATGGTCGCATCGTATCGCGGCCGCGCCAAGGTTGAACTCCATTTCACCTGCCTTGAAAAAGACGACATGGAGTGGGACGGAAGCAGCCACGCGTTTTCGATGGCGAAGACGCTGGTCTTCTGGGTCGCCCAGGGTGCGGCGGACAGGGGACTCGTCATCAAAGGAGAAAATGCATTGGAGGGAGGCGTGATGAGCGATCACGGTTGGGACAATATCTGGAACGTCTTCCATTGGGGCGCGTATACCGGCTTGACCGTCTTGCGTATCAATGCTGTGACTACGGACAGCGACATCGGCCAACGTCTCTACCGCGACTTCATCGCGGTCTGCAAAGTTAACTGCTCGTTGCCGTCACATGACAAGCTTAAGTGGCACGTTTTTCAACATGGCCGGTGTCTCCACGATATCCTCGAGAAACATGCTAGGCTCCCTTCGAGCAGGCTCTACCCTGCGAAACTTTCTACATTTGTTCCATCGACCTGCGCTAGGCCGGAACATCCTAGCAGAGCGTGCGGACTTAGTGTGTGTCAATAAGAAGAATGAGACACAACGGCATGAAAGCGTACCGAGTTTTTTCCTTCCCTTGACGTCTTGTTGATCCAGAGAGCGGAGGGCAGCTCGGGGCGAACCGGGGGTACTTATCAGCCGACGCGCTCGATGTGAGCCGGGAGGTAAAAAATGAGTTACTCGCAAATCAATCAGGGAGTTGCTGCTGCGCTTGACGAAGATTCCGTTCGACGACTTGTCCTTGCATGGTACGCGGGCACCAACGCCCATCGTCCCGTGGAGGAGTTAACGGCAATGCTCACCAAGGATGTCGAGATGCGTTACCCAGACAGCCCGGAGCCGCTGTTTGGCCACGATGCCTTCCGAACGTGGTACGCGAACGTTCTTCGACTCTACTTCGATGAAACACACACAGTCGAAAATTGGAACATTAACGTGGCTGACAACCAAGCGACAATTACAGTTGTCGTGCGGTGGGAACGCCGGAGTTGGACTGTGGGCGCGGAACGAAGCGATTATTCCGCCTATCTCTCACGGCAACGTTTCGAAATTCATCGCTTTCCAGATACGGGCGCGGTCCTCATCGCGAAAAAGATTGTTGAGACCTTTGACCGAACGTCGCCGATATATGGGGGACTGGTGACACAGGGATCATTTGCGTCCATGATCGCGATCGTCAGCGCAAACCCGGCAGCCTCTGAGCGTTATTATCGTGATTATTTTGCCTTTCGGCGCGCACGTGTCTACATGCCAGGCCCTAACCAAGTCGTCGTGCTTCGCTCGGGTTCTAGTTTGCTCCAGATTTTCCCCGCCTTCGAGCCCCGTCCACAGTGCTTGGACCAGTCTTCCGGCGATTCGTCGCCCTACCCGGGAGGCAGTATTGCCGGGCCGCTTTACCCAGGACTTCGCAAAATCGCTTTCTATGTGGAAGATATCGCGGCTCAGATCGCAGCGATGGGTGCAGATGCGGACGTCGTCGGCCCGATCCGCGAAGGATTGATTCCTGGCTCGAAGGTGGCTTGGCTTCATGACCCAGATGGGATCGTTATCGAGCTGATCGAGGGATATTACGATGACCCTAATCCGCCAGCGAATTAATTACGGTCGATATTTGCTGCTCTATGGCTTAGTTGGCCCTCTTTCCACTGGCCGCTGTCTTGATGCGCTGTTTTACGACTTAAATGGAGAAAACACATTATGAGTAATGCGCTTTCTACTCCGCCCCTGCCACTCCAGGGCAAAAAGGTTGCCGTTCTTGTTGAGACCGAGTATATCTACGACGAAATTGAGTATTACCGTCGTCGTGTAAGGGAACTAGGTGGTGAACTGCACCTACTTTCCTATCTCTGGGGCAAGCCCTCAAGGGATTTCGTCAACGATATCGATAGTCCGGACCGTCCAATCACCGACGTGCATCGGCTCACTGTGCAACGGTGTGTTACGGAGGCAAATCCAAACGACTATGCCATTGTGATTTGCGCAGCGAATTATGTCGCAGTGCGACTACGAGAAATACCTCCAATGGGCAGTCTGGCATCTGCCAATGAGGTCGGCGAAGCACCCGCCGTTCAATTCTTCGCTCAGGCCATGATGAACACTCGTATCATCAAGGGTGCGATGTGCCACGCACTCTGGATCCTAACCCCCCGTCCGGAGTTGCTACGGAGCCGTCACGTAATCTGCCACACGGTCGTACTGGCCGACGTCAAGAATGCAGGTGCTATCTACGTTCCTGACCCTAGTCACGTGGTCCGCGATGACGACCTGATAACAGCCCGCTCGTTCGCAGACGTGGTACCTTACTTTGAAGCTCTTGTGAAGGCTGCTTGCTGAGGACAGATTATGACGAAGAAGATTTTGATTATCGTGTCTGAGTGTGGTTACTGGGGAGAGGAACTTGCGGCACCGCTTGAATCCTTCGATAAGGCCGGCTACTCCGTAACTTTTGCGACGCCCCAAGGCCTTCGCCCGATCGCACTGCCTGTCAGTATGGACCCCACTTACGTTGACCCACCGCTCGGTCGAAAAGTAGTTTCGGAACGATGGGCAAAGGCGACTGCCGCTCTGGAGGACGCGCACAATCCTCGCTTGGACAACCCGATCAACCTAACTCAGTGGTTTCCCGAAAACCCTTATCCAAGCTCGCCGAACTATCTTCGGGAACGTGAGACTTACTTCGCAAAGCTTGACGAGCGCAAGGCGGAGATCGATCGTCGGTTTGATGCGATTCTTCTCGTGGGCGGAAGTGGACCGCTGCTCGACATGGCCAATAATTACCGCCTCAAGGATCTTATCCGATGCTTCTACGAGCTAGGCAAACCGATCGCTGCCGAGTGCTATGGAGTTACATGCCTTGCGTTTACAACGTTTTCTGACGATAATGGCCGCCCCATTATTTGGGGCAAGCATGTCACTGGTCATCCTCGACCATACGATTATGAAGAAGGCAACGCCTTCTGGTCACGCCAGCACAATGAATATATGGTGACGCGCTTTCCCACGGTCCCGCTACAACTCGTCCTGGAACTTGCCGTGGGACCAAACGGTGCTTTTCATGGGAACGTAGGAAAGGAGCTGTCGGTTATTGTCGACTACCCGTTCATTACGGGACGCTCTACCGGCGACTCAGAGCTAACGGGAGTGAAGCTGATTGAGGCGCTCGAAATGAAGATTACGCGTTACGGATGGTAAGTTTGGCTGGGATAATATTGATTCATAATGAGACGTGGAATAGGAGGCTCTGCCCAGGTGGATGAAGCGCAGGTGGGTTTGGCAAGGCATTCATTTGGAGCAAACTTGTGGGTTTTTACGTTTGTGACTCAGAAAAGAATGATTCTCGCAACGGGTAGATGCCTGTAGCGATTCCGGCGGCCACTGTCCATTGGTCAATTACTGCCTTTACCCAGCCTGGGACGGGAACGGTACGAATATGCTTTCCTTTGCCTATTAGGTCCGCGATGATTCAGTGATCCTCCCGTTGCTGAAGGTCGTCAAGTTTGAGGACTGCCAGTTCAGCCGGCAGCAGTCCGCAACCCAAGTAGGACTGCCAAAGCGGCCCGGTCCCGCTTATCGCGGAGGGCGTCGCCATCCCGTTTCTGGAGTAGTTCCCGAGACTGCTCGGCGGTCAACCAGTTTCCTACACGCACGGCCCAAACGCTTCGCACCTTTGACGCGGCGGATGCCTGCCGCCAGTTCAGGGCTCAAGAGACCGGTATCGGAGGCCTCATACGCGAGCCGCCGCACAGCGGCCAAGCGCACGTTGATAGTTGAGGGAGCAAAGTTCTTCTGCTCTAAGAAGAACCGGTAGCGAAGGACAACGGTACGATTAAAGGCGAGGCGTGGTTCAGAGGTATCCGGAAGGCCAACTACAGGGTTGACAACCTAGAATTATTGGCGCTGAGCAGCCCAGGCGGCAGGTGTCAGCTCGGCGACACGCTGGATGGGAAAATCGGCCAGGCCGGGAAGAACGCTTCCCAGATATTCCCGTATGGAGAGTTTCAGTCGCCGGCAGGTTTCGACGATCGAAAGAATAGCGGCGACTTTTCCTCCCGCCTGCGCACTACCAACGTGAAGCCAGTTCCTTCGTCCCAAAGCTACGGGCCGCATCGAGTTCCCCGCCAGGTTGTTGCTTAGCTCCAGCTCGGGGTATTCCAGAAACCGTGTGAGCTTCTGCCACAACGTCAACGTATAACGCAAGCCTTGCCCAGCGCACTGGCGGGTAGGGCCGTCGAGCGGGCCGCTTCGATTCTGGCTTTGATCTCCTGGAGTGGGGGCGGTGCCTGTTGCTGACGCAGAATATGGTGCGCCCCCATGTCTAGCCCTTGCTGGCAGGCATGAGCATCCATGGCAAACAGCTTATCGATCCACGCGACGATCCCCACCGCGACCGCGTCTTGGGGATTCAGTTGCGCGGCCTCAAAAAAACCACGGCGGCCATGCGACCAACAACAGGCATGCACCAGTTTCGGACCGCCGACCTGCTCGTACGCAGCATAGCCGTCACTTTGCAGAATCCCTTCGAACTGGCCGAGAAACTGTTTCGGTCCGTCGCGTCCGCGTCCCAGGCGGAAATCGAAGACCACGGTTGCCCCCGGCCGACCGTACTGCCATAGATATGCCTGGTGATTTTTTCCGCGTCTCTCGTGCATCTGCACCGGCACCGGCGTTTCATCGGCTTGAAGGTAGCTGCCCCGCAGTAACTCTTGCCGCATCGCGGCCGCTACCGGCAGCAACCGCTCGCCCACCCGCAGAACCCAACCATCCAGGGTCACCCGGCTCAACTCCAGTCCCGTCTCCCGTTCCAGCATCCCACTCTGCCGGTAGAGCGGGGTGTGATTACAATACTTGCTGATAATGGTATCGATCACGATGCGGTCACTGGCCAGACCCTTTGCATCGGCGAACGCGGTTTCGGGAGACCCTAGCTAGCCGACTTCCCGGTACTAATCCCGCTGTAGCGGGATCGGGTTACTTCCGGTTAAGCCGACCCTCCGCCCGGAATTGTGTCGGACCCGGCCCACATCTCTGTCTGGCCCTACCGACGAGGATGCGCGTTCATCCGAAGTGGTGCCGGGAAAACGCAGTCCACATCAGATTCGATCTGGAAAGCAACGTGGGGTGACAACTCCTGCGGACAAAGCACGCGCAAGCGGGGAAATCTACGCCGCAGCATGTGCCAGAGAGATCTCCGGAGTGTAAAAGAGGTCAGTAGCACACTAGAATTGCCGTTTTCACCCAAAACAGAAGCCACTGCGGCACTCAAAAGCGACTTTTCAACGGAGCTCATCGGATGGACACCCGCTGCTTTCAGGCGGGATTCAACATTGCCGGATACCCGGTGGGTCACCAACTTTGCTGTATCGGCTTTCACAAGATCCCGGCACAGCTGGTGGCGCAGGCGTAGGCGCACATAGTCGGTGAATTCCTCATCTGTAGGTAGGCCATTCGGAGTAAAACAGGCACGCGGAACCAGGCGCGCGTCCGTTGGCCGATAAGTTTCCAGAAGCTGATCATCCAGCACGATCCCGCCGTTCAGTTCCAGCATGGCTCCCAGAATGCCCCGCAGGTCGCGTATACACACTCTCTCCTCGAGCAACAGACGGAGCACCTGAAGAACCTTGTTGGTCCCAATCTTCTCAACCGCATTGAATACCGGCATGGGGAAAGCCTGGATGAAAGAGGCTAGCGTACACTCGAATTCACGTATGGAGAAGCGCAGATGGAGGTTTTCTGATAGCGCATCACTGATCGCCCGTTGCAGATCCTCACGTTCCAGAGTACCCGCGGCATGCACCGGGCCGACGAGCGCCCCCTGCTGCAAACGGAACTCGCCGAGCGCTTCGTCCAGCGGCGTTTCACACGTCTTGAGAGCGAGAGTCGTGAGGTTCACGCCAAAGAAGTAAAACACGTATTGCCGAATCCCTTCCGCCAGTTCAGAATAATTCCACTGCTCAGCCGCCTTCGGTACCAGCGCTGCAACTTCATCCGCGGCGTTGCTCAGAAAAGGTTCGATGGCAACCAGGTACCACTGTTCGTCGACCTCATCTAAGACCATCATCTGTTCGAATTGGCGAAGCGGTTCAGCGGGAGGGCAGCCGAATAGTACGGTCCGACGTATCAACTCCTGGATCCGTGAGGCTTGGACGCCACTAAGAGCTTTGTGTCCAGCGGTCAATTCGTCCCATATCGCGAGGGCGACCTGTTGGTCTATCAAAGCGTCCCGATTTGCAAAAATCTGCGCGAAAATGGCGCTGGCCAAGTCACCAGGTTTCGTGACGGAATCGGCGCGAAACGTGCCGCACGGGTCACTACCAACGGATAGGGCGAGGAAACCGTTCTTCGCCGCACTGTCAGGCATGAAACTCAGCTCGACCAAATCACTCTTAAGCCCAAGGCGTGTCAGCATGGCCTCAGTCTCTTCCCTGACAGCGCCTTCGACGCGGTCCAGAAACACAGGCCCCAGTCTTCGAAGTGTATCGTTCGCGTATGTCAGGTTGACGTGTGCGTGTGCTTTGGTCATGGCACGACCTTGGCGGCTTCCCACTCCGCGACTTGGATGCGAGGTTCGTTTCCAGTCAACGGTCCCACGAGTTCGTCCTCCGCTAGTACTGGCAAGTCCGGCAACTCCTCTGACACGAGCCGCCAGATATGCTTGCGTAATGATGCGTTGCGCACGACCACAACCGCAGTGGGCTCGTAATCTCGGAACGCTTTAAGCAACTGATGATGCTCCTCGACACTGAGTGGCAGGATTTCGGTCTCTCCACAAAGGATGACCTTCCCTGCCAGAACATCCTCGGTCCCGTGCCCTAGCACCACACAACTCCTCGACCCATCGTTGCCCCAGAGTCTTCCTCGGACAAAGAGAAGCATCCTCACGACTGCTGCCATGTTGTCTATGTCCGAACGATTCGGGAACTGCCGGTAGAAGTTGTAGATCCTTGCGAACTCAGTTATTGGAGTTCGCTCCTCGACCAGGCTCTGCAACAAAGCGGTAAGAGGGAGGATGTGACTGAAGGTTTCGAACTCGGCGACGTGTTCGCTGTAGACATCGTAACAGTGCTTTTCCAGAAGGTTCTGAACTTCCTGGACTTCAATCCAGAGGACCAGATTACGAATCAAAACGCGCTCGAAGTTCTGAAGGAGCGGCGCAAAGCTACTGCGGAGATCCGCATCGCTCGGTGTAGCGCTGAGTGCTGGCTGAATGGTTCCTGTTGCAAAGGTTACCTCGTTGAGGAAGATGCGATAGGACGGGGGTGTTCCAGCAGGCGTACCGATAATCCTAGAGCCGGGCACCACGACACCAAACTGCGCCTGGATTCCGGCCCTCATCTGCGGTATAAGTCCTTTTTTCTCATCCATCAGGAGTTTGGTGGCAGCATCCGTCAGCAGTGCTTCATCGATCTCAAGCCGAATTGGGGTCAGAACATTGAGTGGCGGAGAAGGGGCTTCCGGCGTGGGGGGGCCCGGTAGAGGCAGTGCGCTGCGCAACAGATCCATGCAGACATCCGCAGTCAGTCGCGCTTTGCTGGTTTCAAAATTGCGGAGCTGGTACGCCTCCTCGAAACAAAGCCTGCAAAAGTATCGATAGTCCGGCTGCGAAACCAATGCTAAGAATTCATCTTTTAGGAATTCATCTTTGCTTTCGAACGAAAAGTGCTCGATGCCGCGCGCAGCATTTCTCGCAGTCCCAAGCCGGTTCTTCTGAAGACTCCAAGCCATGAGACGAAGAAGGGCCGTTCCCCAAAGCTTGGGTTCGCCAAACGGCTCTAGACAACCGGGGCCGTACACTCGCGACTTGGCAAGTTGGTCCGCTTCGTCCAGGGCTCGGATGTAGCAGTCTTCCGGACTGACGGGCTCAAAGGGTCCAAGCTGTTCTGGCACACCAGTCGTCCAGAGTTCGTTCCCCCGTCTGACATATGCGAGCGCCAGCCAAGCCCGGACCCAGGGGCTGGGACCTGCTTCCCAAGCCCGCCGCAATAGGTTCAGCAGAACTCGGGTCCGACAGCCGCCCGCCTCCATGAAACCGCTGAAAAGCCATGTCAGCCGAGCGTAGTTTGCCGGGTCGGCTTCCAAGTCGTACCGCACGATGCCAGCCATCCGGTTGGCCAATTTAGGAGAACGGTACAGTTCATATTCCCGGAGCATTAGCTCAAGGTCTGCGGGTGAGAAGATGTTCTCGATTAGCTGGAGGAGCTTGTGGAAGTTTGCCTGACCAGCTTTTCCACTTAAACTATCCTCGAGACCTTTCCGTTCGAGGGCAGGGATGAATTCGACCGGCACGCGTTTGTCGTCCTTGCTAGCTGACGTGGGCGGATGAACGGCAACCTTGATGGTGGGAATTAGAAGCTCGCGAACTTCAAGACGCGGAGCGGCCCATACATACAGCGCCTGGACTTGCAGAGCATTGAGTTCGCGCTCCCACCGGCCTTCGTTCTGGTATATTGGATTAGTCAACGCCCCCCAACTGAATCGATTGCCGGTCCACAACCATTTGTGTGGGAGAAGCTGCTCCACGATCGTAGGTCCGGCACGATCCGCGTCTGTAAACCTGACCAAATGCCGCACCGCTTCTCTCAGTTCGTCAACTTTCTTCTTTTTCTCGGTTGGAAGTTCCCTATAGGCGCCGACAGGCGTGGTACCGTTGGGCTGTGAGTGTTCCGTGGTCGAGGTTTCGACCTCCGGCCTTCCCTCCACCCTATCCTTGGTCACCGGAGCCCTGCTGATCGAGGGTCCGGGGCCCGGGGACGGTGGAGGAGTCTCGAGTTCTTCAATTTTGCCTTTGATATCCTTAAATTGTTGCTCCACTTCGGAGGAGTGGGCCCGCTCAATTTTCAAAAGTATGTCCAGGCGATTAGGCTCAAGTTCCTGGGCCCGGTCAAGCGGCTTTCGGTCTGCTCGCTCCGGGAATTGCGCCAGGTTTATCAGGCACGCTAAGTTCCGCGGGTTGGCTTCATAGCTGTGGTCAAAGGCCGCCAATGCTAGGCGTCTATACCGCTGGTCGCCCGTACGCTGAAACATATTCCAGGATGCTTCGCCGTAGTCGTTGAACACGAACGATCGCACCGCGTTGCACACCTCGGGTTGATACGAGAAACTGGCCTTGTGCGAGGCGTCGCGTGAAACGCCATCAGGCAAGTTGCGGCACACCCGATCGTTCTTGCAGAAGTTTCTCCTCATCTTACCGAAGCGCCGGAAAATATCTTTGTTGATGAATTCGAAGTAGTACGAGGTGAAGGAACCGTAGTGAGTTGATTGGTAGGCTGTTGCCTCTTCCTCGGCAAGCTTCAGATGTCGGTACGCTTCGTCGAGTTTAGTTTGAGCCACTTCCGCCGGATTTGTCGTACCTCCCGAAGGAACCGCCAGATTTTCCGCATGGAGTCGTGCCAACCCATAGTGAATTTTGCTCATTACCGTGTCCGACATGAACTCCTCGTAATCAAGGGCGACCTGGAAAGATTGGCCGGCTTCGTCCGACTCTCCCGTCAGCCAATGCACGTATCCCAAGTTGGCCAAACTGCCGATGTTGCCAGGGTTCGAGCTGAGCACGTCCCGATAGGTCTTGATGACCGTTTCCGTGTCACAGACTTGGCCGAGTGGGTTCGCGCTCGTCCGCCAGGCCATTTCTTTACTGAGTGCTCTCGAGAAGGTCACAATATCCGAGCGTGGATATGTTTCTGCCGCGCGGTTCAGGATATCGAGTCCTTCCTGCGGCCCACTGCTCTCTGCTTTCGCGAGCAAATACACGATGTCCTCGGTCGTGCGTGTATGGTCACTCGCTTTGGCTTGCCTGAGATACTGCCGGCCGTTTCCCATATCACCCAGCAAAGAGACTGTCAACGCTAGCGTGGCATTAGCATTGAATAGTTGAGCGTCTAAGTCGCCAGATTCAGAGGTGGAGATCACGCGGGTCGATGAGAGCCTTTCCGTGATCTGTCGCGAGCGTTCTGCGAACGACTTCGCCTCGTAAATAGGAACCACACGTTGGGCCAGCAGCCTGGAAAGCAGGCAACGAAACAGCAGCATATTGGCGCACCCGGTTTCCACGCGGGCTAAGAGCAGGTCGCGCTTCCGAAGGCCCCGGCGTAGGATTTCCAGTGCCGCCACACCCGCTAATGCGGCTGCGAGTACGTAAAGGAGGGGCACTTGATGCCTCCCCAGCGGGACCATCACCTTGAGTAGGCCGCTTTCCCAAGAGACCGGCTTCCCCGACCAGACGGTCAGAAACTGCCTCCAGCATATAATCAGCAAGAAAAGGACAAAGGCGCTGCCCACGAGTAACGGATCGAACCAGCCGAGAGTGCGGTTCATCGACTTACGCAGCGATCCCCAGGCTCGGTAGCAAATCTGCAGCAGTGTGGATCTGGCATGGCCGGCAACGAATGGATCGTAGGGAGCCAGGAGTGCGGCTGCCTGACGATACAACGCTCCCGCTGCTTCATACGATTGCAGCGTGCCCGACTTCGCATAGTCCTCTGCTTCGTGGTATAGCGATACTGCTCGTAAATAACGCGTGGGGAGAAGCAGGATTTTGCGCTGCACATCTTCGCGAATCTGCTCATAAATCGTGGTGGCAACGTTGTAGTAAACGCGCTCGACGATCTGTTCGTAATCTCGAAGATCGAGTTCTTTGCCGGAAGCGTCGGACGAGAGCGGAGACGGGAACCGATAGCATATCCGCCTAGCGAGAACCTCGGGCCGTCCCGGCGGTCCGATTCGGATACGTGCTTGAATGACGAGTTCCTTTCTTCTGGCCGCCCCGCTCGCCTGATCGGATCCCGACTTGCCCTTATCGCCGACAACCCCGGCGGCATGGTCAGATGCCGCTGGCTGAGAGGCTAACTTGTCTTGTTTGTTAGCCGCTGTCGCGCCTGGATCCGATGCGCTCGCAGCAGGAGAGGGGGCTCTTGCGTCGGTGGGATCCGATGGCCCCGTTGCAGAAGAGCCCTGTGTCTCTGGTTCTATGGCGCGTATGAAGTAGTTGCCATTCACATGGATGTGAGAAGTGAGGTCCGGTTTCGCCTCCTTGATGGCATCCGCGTCCAGATACAGGATTCTCTGCAGCCTCTCGTTCAACCTCCGTGTCAGGTCAGGCGCGAGCCAGTTCATCTTCTGTTCCAAAGGAGTGCACGGGTTTTTCTCATCCTCGGATCGAATCGAAGTGAAACTTGCAACGTAGCAGGTGTACCGGAAAGGGCTGCGCGATTCCCTGATTAGGAACGTGTATCTGAGACAGACCACCAACGCGGCCAAGCCCACGCCGCCCATCAGATAGATTGCCCAGGAGATTCTAACTTCCTCGAAATGTGACTTTTTAAGGACCTCTAGCAGAATGGCCGCGAAACTGACCAGCACGCCGATCCATCCTCCGGTTCGCCCCAAAGAACGGGCTTGGCGCAGCCCGCCCTCGACATTCTCGGCGTCTTGAAGCAAGTTGAGGGACGGCAGCAGGTCAGCGAGCTTCATGCCAGCTCCTTCTGATGCGCATGCTCGTGGCCGCAGTGTTCAGACGACGGGTCTGTCTTGTTGGGGGCTGGTCTCCTGGTGCGCGGTCCTCCGCTGGCCCGGCCTCGAGGATCTACTTGGACAGCAGCCGCGCCACCTTTGTCGCGAGATTCACGACGACTCAGAAGCCCGAATCACGAACTATTCTACCTCTCCTGACTCGGCCTCGCGGCCACAAGACTAGACCTGTCTGTACAGAGTTCTTCCTAAATTGTCTGTGACCGCTATCACCCTTGTTTGAAGCATTGATCGCGTCAAAATAACGGTGACTCAAGAATCGCATGAACCTTGGAGATTGCGGCTGGACGACGAGCAATACGGAAGTTATCCGTTCGTTCGTCGGATTAGTATCGATAAACGCCCATCTCACCTGCGACGCGGTTCCGAAGTCTCATTCGAGGAAGCTACGCTGTCGGCCGGTTAGCCGGGGTACGATGATGTTGCTTGACTCCGCGAATTGATATGATCTACTGCCCCTTGAGGCCCTGGTTCCACACCCACGCCCCGGAATTGGTGATGGCGCCGGGGCAGAAATCTCAGGCGCATGTTTTCCTGCTTCTCGGTACTCCTGCCACAAGAGCAGGCGGTTCAGGATCGTCCCGAGCTGCCTCTAGGCATGCGCATCGGGGCTTCCCATGTCCTAAGCCCGGTTCCAACAATTCAGGCGTCGTTGCGAATTCCCGCGAGCAACATCTTCCATAAGAGCAACCCGCGGGCACCGCCACTTCAACCGAGACCACGTTACTAAAGGCATCACCCTGCCGTCATATTGCCAATATTGGCTATTTATCTTGACTGCACTTCGTTCCTATACTGAGCGCGGTTATTGGGATAAACGGGCCGAAATAATCATTAAAGCCACTCTGCTACCGCGCTGCACTGCCCAAGACCGGACACATACACAACAGGAGAAATTTATGTTGCTGGACACGATCCAAGCCGTCGTTTTTAACAAAAAGACCGTTGCTCGATCAGAACCAACGGAGCAGTTGTCGCCCACCGAAGCCCTACTAAGAATCCGAAAGAAGGCGGAGACGGGGCAGTCGCTCTCGCGAGAAGAATGGCGCAAGCTGGCGCACTACGTACACGAGGGGGCGGAAGCGTCCCTGGAAAATCACATCTCGCGCGAGTCGATGATTGTCATCCTTGAAGCGTTTCAGGCGCTGCTTAAATTGCGGACAAATCCCGACTCTGAATGGGACAGCTACTTCCTGGGCAATCTGCCCTGGGAGTTTCACGCTGACAAAAACAAATACCGAACCAGCGGCGAGGTGGTGTGCTGGACGGTGACGGAAATCATCTGGGAGCTGAAGACCAATCCAGCAAGCAAGTGGACACCTCTAGTGGCGGCGCGGAACCTCGAAGTGTTCCTGGATAGCGACGAGGAAATCACAGGAATTGAGCAGCTGAATCAAGCACTGCGTCCCTACTGGCCAGTGCTGTGGCGTGTAGCGGCGCGCGGCCATTTCTTCACGAAGCGGAAGCCCGTACGCGATGACTCCAGGCGACGCGAGTACATCAATCATCCGCCGATCTCTTCCATTGCAGAGGGCGAATACAAGCTTTCCTTTCTTCGCTACGAATACAACGAGCTGCAGTTATTGCTCAGCTTTGCCGCGTCCAGCGGGCCGACGTGGTCGCTTGCGCTTGGGTCATATTCGAGAATCGCCGAGTTCCGCGCCATGCTGGTCAACCTACAACCGCGGTATACGAAGCTGGGCGACCAATTGGTACAGGGTGGCAGATGGGATGGGGAGCACTTCGCTGGCTACCTGGTGGAGCAAGGAAACAAGCACGGGTACTGTGTTCACGCCGACCAGAGCACATTCATTTTTCCCAAAGACGATTGGGAACTGCTACAAAAACTGTTTCGGCGGGCATGGGAAAAGCCGGATGTAAAGCTCCTTTGGGACGATTTGAGTCTGGAATACGGAGAGTTGTAAACGCAATGGTCAAACCAGCATTACGAACAAAATCGATCAGCACGAAGTTAACTGAGCAAGAGTCTGTACGTTTGGAAACGCTGGCCGCCGCCAGCGGCCAGAACATGAGCGAGTGGGTGCGGGATGCCCTGTTGGAGCAGGCAGAGCGGAAGGCCGCGACATCTCCCGATGAAACCTTGTTGGCCGAGTTGGTAGGGCTGCGATCCATCCTGCTGAATCTGTTCTTCGCCCTCGCGAGCGGTGAGCGAATGACGGCGGAGCAGATGCAGGCCGTGATCGCGCGGTCCGACACGGGAAAACTGGAGCGGGCGCGGAAGCTGCTGGCTCCCGCCGATGCTGTGAGGGCGAAAGAAGAATCCGAGGTGCGACCGTGAGCGAGTGGGGACGGAAAGAATATCCGAGTTGGCCGAGCCGGCAGCCGGTGTGGACGCTGGGCGCGTTGTTCGCGGCGGTGGTGTTCTTCGTTCTGGTGGTGTCGGTGCAGTATGCGTGGAACTGGCCGTTTCTCGAAAAGCTTTACCTGCCGATCTATGCCAAGACCGCAGTGCGCGCCGCCCTCAATCCCAAATCACGAGCGCGGTATCAACTCCTTGATGTCGTCACTGGTAAGAACCAACAGCGGCCCGCGGTTGATGGAGAAGTCGAATCGGAAACGCAGCCAGACGGCAAACTCTTGTACGTACTCACCGAGGATGCGCAGAAACACGGCTTCGTTCGCCTGGCGTGGGACGATCAGATATTCAACAACCGGACTCTGCACGACTACCTCGCGCACTGGATATACCAGGACCAAACGGTGTGGGACTACCTCCAGGGACCAACGTATGCATCACTGGGCCTGTTCGTGTTCCTGCTGTTCTTCGCCCTGCCGGCGGACCGGAAGCGTGCGCTAGTCCTGAAGCACGGGCGGCGGTTGCGGGGGCCGGAGTTGGTGACGACGGCGGAGTTTAATTCTCGTCATGAAGCCGATGGCGTGGCGTTTGTGAACGAAGAGCAGACGCGGATGGACCGGCTGTTAAGGAACAACGCGAGTCGCTGGGTGCGAGTGCCGCGCCACCGTGAGGCGATGCACTTCCTCGTCATGGGGGACTCGGGAACGGGCAAGAGTGCAGCCATCCGCCAAATACTGGCGCAGGTGTGGGAACGAGGAGAGGCGGCAATCGTCTATGATCCGGCGCTCGAATATCTGCCCCAGTTTTACTCGCCCGCGCGCGGGGACGTGATCCTGAATCCGTTGGACGCGCGCTGCCCGTTCTGGGCGCTGGGCGACGAAGTGCCGCATGAGGCGGAGGCGCTGACATTGGCGGCGTCGCTGTTCCCGGACCAGGGGCGGGATAACCGTTTCTTTGTGGAGGCTCCCAGAAAAATCTTCGCTCACCTGCTGAACCTGAAGCCGACGCCAGAAGAGCTGGCGTACTGGATGTGCCATCCCGAAGAGATCGACCGCCGCGTGAAAGGAACCGAAATGGTGGCGATGATCGATCTCCACGCGGCGCAGCAGCGAAATGGTGTGTTGGGTTCGCTGAACATGGTGGCGGATGCGTTCAAGATGCTACCGCGTGAGCGGGAGTCTGCACAGCATTGGAGCACGGTGGAGTGGGCAAAGCAGCGGAAGGGCTGGGTGTTTCTTACGTCACGGCCCACGATGCGCGAGCGGGTCCGTCCGCTGCTGAGCTTGTGGCTCGACCTGCTGGTGTTGCGGCTGATGAACGACGGGCACAGCGGCAAGAAACCGGTGTGGTTCATCCTGGACGAGCTGGCCAGCCTTCAACGGTTGCCGCAGTTATTGACGGCGATAACGGAGAATCGCAAATCGAACAACCCGATGGTGCTGGGTTTCCAGGGCAAGGCGCAACTGGAGGTGCTGTATGGGCACATCGCGGAGGTGATGCTCTCGCAACCGGCAACGAAGATCTTCCTCAAGACCAGCGAGCCGAACGCGGCGGAGTGGATTTCGAAAGCCATCGGCCAAGTGGAGATCGAGCGCTATCGCGAAACGCGGACGCATGGGCAGTTCCCTCAGTCACGCAACTCGGAGAGCGAGCAACGAGACACCCACACCGAAGCGCTGGTGATGGCGGAGGAGATTAGCGGACTTGATCCGTTGCACGGCTATCTGAAGTACGGAAATCTTGTGGTGCGAATGCGCTTCCCGTATACCGACCTGGCCAACACCCAGCCGCCGTTCCTTGAGCGGGAGATGAAGGCCCAACCAAAGGAAGAACGGAAAGCAGCAGCGGCCGCGGTGGGTGCGAACGGACCGCCTGAGCAGAAAACCAAGTACACGCCAGAGCAGCAACTGAAACCAATCGGGCAGGAGCAGCACTTCTTCGACTAGAGGAGCGGCAAATGCCAGAGATATCGAATCCACCAGAAGCGCTTTCAGGTAAAGATATCGAAATTCGGTTCCCGAATGCGAACGATTCCCAGTATTGAAACATGCTGACCATATCGAAGCCGATTAGTGCGGGCCAAGCGCAGGCGTATCACCAAGAGGAGTTTCAAAACGCCCGTGACAACTACTACACCGAGGGCGAGAGGATACGCGGCGAGTGGCACGGGAAGCTGGCGGCGAAGTGGGGCTTGCGCGGCGCAGCGAATGAGGAGCACTTCGCACGCCTGGCCGAGGGGCAGCATCCGCAGACTGGCGAACAGCTGGTGCGGCATCAAACGCCACGAGAATATGCGAACCCGCACGGCGACACAGTGAAGGCGATGGAGCATCGCGCCGGATGGGATGCGACCTTCTCCGCTCCGAAAAGCATATCGCTGACGGCACTGGTGGGAGGCGACGAGCGAGTGCGAGAGGCGCACCGGCAAAGTGTAAATGGTGCTCTCGATGAACTGGAGCGATACGTCCAGGCGCGCATGGGCGGCAACATCCCGGCAGTGACGACGGGCGAGTGGGCAGCCGTAAAGTTTGAGCATGACAGCAGCCGTCCGGTGGACGGCTACGCTGCACCGCAACTGCACACGCACGTGGTGTTCTTCAATATCACGGAACTGGAGAACGGAGAGGCCCGGGCGCTGCAACCGCAGGAGCTCTATCGAACGCAGCAGTATGCGACCGCCGTGTACCGCTCGGAGCTGGCACTGCGCTTGAAGGAGCTGGGTTACGAAATCGAGCAAGGCAAAAGCGGCCAGCCAGAAATACGCGGCTACACGCCGGAGTACATCGAGGCCAGCAGCCCGCGGAGCCGGCAGATCAGGGAGCATTTGCAGGAAGAGGGCCGGATCGGAGCCGCGGCGGCAGAAATCGCTGCGCACCGCACCAGGGATGCGAAGCTGGACATCACCCACGAAGAAATGCAGGAGAAGCACCAGGCAATGGCCGCACAGTTCGGCCACCAGTCGCAACGTGTTATCGAGGAGGCGCAGGCGCGCGCGCAGGAAATCGAGCCTTTAAAGGAAGAACACACCCAGAAGGTGATCGAACAGGCGCTCAATTACGCGCGAGAAAAGAATCTGGAGCGCACGGCTGTGGCGGATGAGCGTGAACTGATGCGGGATGCGCTGAAGCGCTCGATGGGCGAGTCCAGCTTAGCCCAAGTACAGAGCCAGCTCGAAAAGAACGTCGAATCGGGCGAACTGATCGAGGTGGAGGGCAGGGGGCCAAGCCGCGCGTTCACCACTGCCGAGATGATCGGCTACGAGCGCGACACCATAGCTTTGATGCGTGCCGAGCAAAACCATCACCAGGAGCTAGTGAGTTCCGACACCCGGCGCGAGATCGAAGAGAAGCACGCGCACCTGAGCACCAGCCAACGGGCAGCGGTCGAGGAAATCCTGTCGAGCCGGGACCGGGTCATGGGACTTGAAGGCGTGGCGGGCGCCGGCAAGACCACTTCTTTAGCTGCGATCCGCGAAGCCGCCGAGCGCGCGGCCTATGAAGTGCGAGGCCTTGCGCCAACATCGCGAGCAGCGCAGAAGCTGGAGGAGGCGGGCATTGAGGCCGGCACCTTGCAGCGACATCTCTGGCCCGAAGAACAGCCCGACGACGGGCAGAAGCGGCTCTACATCCTGGATGAGTCGAGCCTGGCGAGCACCAAACAGATGAACGAGTTCCTGCACCGGCTGCATCAGCAGGATCGCGTGCTGCTAGTGGGCGACGTGCGCCAGCATGAGGCGGTCGAAGCCGGACGCCCCTACCAGCAGCTACAAGAAGCGGGGATGCAGACGGCGCAGCTGGATGAAATCCTGCGGCAGAAAGACCCGGAGCTGAAAGAAGCTGTGGAACAGCTTGCCCACGGCGAGGTGAAGGAAGCGATCGGCAACCTGGACGGCCAGGGCCGCGTACATGAGATCGCGGACCGTGAAGAACGACTCACTGCAATTGCGCGTGAGTATGCGCGCGAACCCGAAGGCACGCTTGTCATCTCGCCGGACAACGAATCCCGTCGTGAGTTAAATGCGCTGATCCATCGTGAAATGCAGGAGCGCGGCCAAGTGAGCCAGGAGGAGCACAAAATCCGAGTGCTCGACTCGCGGCAAGAGCTGACGGGCGCAGATCGAGCTTGGGCCGGACAGTATGAAAAGGGTGATGTGGTGCGCTACTCGAAAGGCAGCAAGGTGCTCGGCATCGAGCCCGGCGAGTATGCGTGCGTTGAGAGCGTGGACCGAGAACACAACCTGATCACCATCGAGCGGAGCCAGGGCGAACAGCAGACCTACGATCCGCGCCGGTTGCAAGGGGTAACGGTGTATCAGGAAGTGGAGCGCGCGTTTTCGGAGGGCGACCGGGTGCAGTTCACTGCACCCTCCAAGGAACTCCATGTTGCCAACCGGCAACTAGGGACCATCGAGATGATCGACGACACAGACGAAATAAGAATCCACATGGATTCAGGCCGTGAAGTCGAGTTCAACATCCGAGGGCATCCACATCTCGACCACGGTTACGCCCTAACCAGTCACAGCAGCCAGGGTCAGACTTCCGACCGCGTGCTGATCCACGTGGACACGGAGAAAGGCAAGCAGCTTGTGAACAGCCGCATGGCGTATGTGGCGATCTCGCGCGGGCGGTACGATGCGCAAATTTACACGAACGACAAGTCGGAAGTCGCGCACCATCTGGATCGTGATGTCTCACACCGTACAGCCATCGACGCGAGGCAGGAGCACGAGCTGGAACTAGGGCAGGGGACAGGCCCTTCATCCGAGTGCTATGGCAGTGCACACGATCAGGGTGTCGCGTCACCGTCACAAGGGAACTCGGTGGAACAAGGTCAAGGTCAAGCTGTAGGCGAATAGTTGCAGTTGTTAAGGGGAACCCAAACATGTTGCAAACATCAACGAAAAGACCGGCTATGCCTCAATTGGTGAACACGCGCGAGGCGGCTGAAATTCTCGGGCGTTCAGCGGCCACGTTGAAGCGCTGGCGCTATGAGGGAATTGGGCCGAATTGGATAGAACTGGAGGGTCGAGTTAGCTATGATATGAGCGTTCTTCGAGAATATATCCAGAAGAACACACGAGTTGCTTCCGTGCGGGCTGCAATGGAGGAGACTCGTGAAGCTGTTTAGGAAGAAGAACTCGAAATTCTTCTGGTATGACTTCACGGTCCGCGGCCAACGCTACCGTGGCTCGACCGAGGAGATAAAGGAAAGGCGGGCCAGCAAGATTGCTGGTCTCAAACTTGCCCAAGCTTTGGAAGGCAGCGATCCGCTCGACAGGAAAGCTCCGGTCCTGCGGCAGTTTTCGCAGAGGTTCAAAGAGTGGGTGACAAACAGCAAGCTCGAACGCAAGACTCAGTTGTACTACGAGAACGGATGGCGGCTGTTGTCTGGGACGGAAATCACCGGCATGCGATTGGACCAAATCACCAGAGATCGGGTCGAGGTCTTATCGTTTACCGGCTCCGCGGCCAACACGAACTGCGCTTTGCGCACCCTTCGCCGGATGCTCCACAAGGCAGAGGAGTGGGAACTCATTCGCAGGATTCCCAAGTTCAGATTGGCAAAGGAATACGGCCGGTCATTGAATCTGGATGAGGCAGCAGAAAAGAGGCTCCTCGAAGGCGCAGCAGACTGCAAGTGGCGCAAGCGCACGCTCCAGCTCTTCAAGGACATCGTAATTTTGATGCGCGACACGGGAATGAGAAATGAACGAGAACTCTACCGGGTTCGCATCGAAAATATCGACTGGGACAACAAAGTCATCTTCGTTCCCGACAGCAAGACGCCTGACGGAAGACGGACCGTCCCGATCAGTGACCGAACGTTTGACGTGCTTCGAAGCAGATGTGAGGGAAGGCGCGAAGGCTGGGTCTTTCCATCGAAGCGCTCGAAAGCCGGTCACCTGACGACGATGGCCGATCACTTCCGCCAAGCGCGAAGGAAAGCTGGGCTTCCCGAAGATCTGGTTCTGTATTGCGGCAGGCACGATTTCGGAACCAGAGTGATGAGACACACGGGAAATTTGAAGGCCGTGATGCTTACGATGGGCCATAAGGATGTGAAGACTGCCATGCGGTATCAGCACCCCGAGGTCGATGTTGTGCGTCAGGCGCTTAATCAGTTAGCTGGCAGAACCAAGGCTGCGGGGAGTGCTTAAATCTACGGCACACCTCACGGCACACTTTGTAATGTCGTTCGGGTAAGTCTCTGAAAAGAAGGCAGTACGAGACGCAAAAGACGACCTTCGCCCCTACCTCTTAATCAGTAGGTTGAAGGTTCGATTCCTTCCGCGCTCACCATCTTTTAAGCCGCTATTTATGCAGCTTTTATCGTGTCACGGTTCTCAGTGTTAGAAACCCCAACTTTATCTTCATGGAAGCACTGTGGAAGCAAAAACACAGAAATTGCTCTTTGCTAGATTGGCCCGGGAAAAAACGAACGACGGTATCCGCAGGAAACCCGCAAGCTGAAGGGCCTTTAGATTCCGGAGAAGCTGAACGGAAATGCCGATTCCCAAGTCTTAGCGCCCATCTGGACGGCTTCTGCGCCTGATGAATACATCTTTCCCCTACCGCACGGTCGCGGCGCATTCAGGGCCTCCGGCGCAGAACGAGTCCAGGGCTTATGCAAAACCGGGGAGAAAACACGTCCGACGCGCCAAACTGCTGACGTACGGCGATTTTGTAGAGGGGGAATGGCAGCCTGAACACTGGCGAGAAGGGAACGCACTTATAAGAGGTTAAGCGGTTAACGCACACGAGAGACGGCTTACGCGGTAGCCAGTAAACTTGCGCGTCTTAATTGTTCCGGCCTAGGCGCAAGCCTCGAGGTATCCGTTATCCATTCGGCGCCGGAGTCCAGGTCCTGGACAACTCAGTTGCCGAGGTGGCTTTGACACAATCACTGACCGCCGGAGGGAACAAGCCCAGAGTGTGGTCGCCACCTGAGGCACACCCACAGCCCTGACGCCGGCTACGGCTCCCTACACAACCGGCGCCACCCCGCCTGCACGTACCCTGCACGGCCACGCACTCACGGAATCGGAGCGACCGGCCAGCCGCCTCCGCCCGTTACCTGCTTGCCGGCCACTGGCCCGATTCCCGCCATGTCCTCCACTGCGCCCACTGACGCCTCCCCTGCCCGCGGATGCCCGTGTCAAAGGAGCGATGCAAGGGGTAAGGTGGTAAACCGAGCCGGCCAAAAGCCGGCACCAAAAGCGGCGAGAATTTTTTCCTATTTCGGGACTGCAAGCTTGCCTGCTGTTGTGGCGGCTTTCAAACGGTGCACGAGCGTAGAGCAGGAGACTCGGCTGGTTTTCGCGACGTGGTCAATCCTGACTTTTAGCTTGGTCTCGGCAGGGCGAAGAGCTAAAATTCGTCCCCGCTACGAGGACACGGATATGCTCCGAATCGAACGCCAGAAAAAATGTTTCACTCGGCTAGAACAGCCCTCCTGCGCAGATGCGTCGATCACAGAACGATACGGTCTCCAGGAATTTATCTTCAACAGCGCGGAACCGTTCTTCGCTGAACTCGGGCAGAAGCTGTTTGTCATCGGCCAGGAGGTTCAACCTTCGGAAGTTGTCCAGGACAGAGTCGATCTCCTAGCCTTGGACCCTAACGGCAACGCAGTTGTGATCGAGTTGAAGCGTGGAAACAACAAGCTCCAGCTCTTGCAAGCGGTTGCGTACGCCGGGATGATTGCGAAATGGAAGCCAGAGGATTTCCTTTCGTTGTTGTCGCAGGAGCGATCGGATAAACTCGTTGACTTCCTCGATGTCGATACGATTGAAATTAACCGCGAGCAGCGAATTCTGCTGATTGCAGAGGCATACGATTACGAAGTACTGGTCGGGGCCGAGTGGTTACACAACAAGTTTGATGTAGATATTCTCTGCTGTCGCATCTCGCTCGCGACCGATGCCGCGTCGGGTACCGAGTACCTCTCTTGTACCTACGTCTTTCCGGCGCCGGAACTCGCACACCAGGCTGTGCCAAGACGGGCGCCAATCTCTCTGCCGGCCCGGTGGGAGGATTGGGACGATGCTTTGTCCCGCGTCCCAAACACTGCAGAAGCTGATTATTTCAAGTCGGAATTGGCGAAAGGTCGCGATTCCTATTTGCTGAAACGCATCCTGCGTTACCGAATCGCTGGCAGGCGTCGTTTTGAAATCTCGGCTAAGAACTCACATGCTTTTGGCTGGCAAGCAGGGCGGTTCAAGGACGATGAGAAGTTTTGGGCAGGAAGGATTAGCGACCTGGATTCCGTAAAGCCTGTGGCTGATGGCAGATCACTGAGATTCTTTCTAACCACTGCGAAGGATTTTTCAGAATTTCAGAAGGCGGTAACTCAAGACCTTCTCAACACGGACTGGACGCAGGACTCGGCGGGATCACCGGTCGAGGACGATGGAACTGAAGAAGTCGGGAAAGGAGCGAGAGCGTCCTCAAATCTCTAGCGGTTCGGGCTCAAGTAGAGACGTTCACCCCGTCCGTCAACGCCGCCGCGCCCGACGATCACCCGCATCTCCATGGCTACGCGGTGCGACGGGGCCGGTTGTAGCCGGAGTCGGCGGATAACTTCCGGATGGGCCGCCATCTGCCAGAAATCACCGTGATCGACGAACTCTGATCGGCAGAGCTGGAGAACGAGTTAATATCAGCGCATGGAGACTGTTGCCCTCAGGCTGGCATATCGGCCACTTCGAATCGGCTGGTGCGTGCGCCAGGGTAACTGGGATGACTTCGACACCATAGTTCGTCTTGCCTGTGCCGTTTGGGGTGGTACTTTCGGCCCCATCATTCCAGTTGAGTCGGAAGTCGCCGATACGCTAGTGACGAAATTTGCGGTGGATGTTCTTTATCAGGCCGAACCTGCCGCTCCAGAGCTTTCGCGTTTTACGGATCGCTATAATTTCTTGAACTGGCCGTATCTTCGCCAAAACCTGTTTCAGTTGGGCCATTCTGGCCTTCAGCCAGCAATCGTGGATGTGCTCCCCGCAATCAAGGCAATCGGTCACCAAGCGAAAGGGACGCTTGAGCCCTTTATCTCTGTGGAAACACACAACGCCGTGCTATTTGAGATATCGCAGGACGACCCGCTCCGTCACGTTATTCTGGCCAATTTTGGCGCGTATCCGTCGCCCGAAGTGACCGGTACGAATTACGATCAGGCTGTTCAAAAGCACTTAGGAGCTGAAATAATTCGAAAGAATTCGCGAGTCCCCCTGCACATCAGAAATCTCTCGGCGCCAATTAGTATTGCTCGCTACGCCCTTATAGAGAACTCGACGCTTCACACAGTTGGTGCGGCTGGAATCTTCGCCGGCGCTGTTGATAGCTTCGAGGACTTAGTGACGTTTTGGAATGTACGCGCCCTGGGAGCGGACGTTCAATTCTATGATCCGCGAGAGGAGAGACTCATCGAGGTGACTAATGCGCAAATAGAGAGGCTGCGCAACACGCCTGCTGGTCGAAAGTTTGAGGAGCCGATCGGGGTGTGGTGCCGCTATGAAGACGAGCGGGAGCGAGCTGTTACAGAGCTCATAGGGCCTGCCGCTTATCTGCGAATTGCCGATAAACGGTGGTGGTCCGGAATTCCAATATTCGTGCCACCAACCAGCTCAAAATCCTACGCGCTGCCGACAGTAACGACGGCTGGTCGCGCGGAACTTACGTTTCAGCTTCCCGCGGCGCCGTTTCCCGAAGATGATAGGGGTCATGTTCCCCTCGTAGCGATCTCAATAGAGCCGATGGGAGATTTCGTTGAGACCGCCGATCTTACAATTTGGACTCCGCATATTCCTGCGCTGAATCCTTTTTACGGTGACCTGTATATCAGTCGGCATTCTGTCCGTTCAGCGCCCGATGGGTTTGCAGTACTGATAAACCAGGGGTTACAAATTCTTAGCCTTCACCCACTGCCAAGGCCCAAACTGCTGGAGGAAGTTTTTGCAGCATTTGGAATCACCGCGAAGCAAAGCGACGCAGGAACAACCACGACAAGGCTCGTTCGTCAGATGGGTGGTGTGCTTGCCTGTGCCGTCTTTAAACTGCAGGGTGTGAGGAGGCTCATCGCTCGGCACGGGCCGCTGAAGTCATTCACGCGCGGAGCTGCAACAAAGCTGATACATGACGAGAGCGGCATCACAGAGCTCGATTCCATTAGCTCTGTTGATGACGTGCATCTTGGGAACCAGAAGCTCACGGCGAGCGCCGCATTCGATTTTCTCCTCTCACGTCGCGTCTTTCGCGTCGGAGTCGAGCTGCGTTGTCCCCTTTGCACCCTTGAGTTCTGGATCGCTGTGGACGACCTAAGAAGCATCGTGACCTGCGAATACTGCGGCGAGCAGTTCTTGACAGCCATGCAGCTACAAGACCGCGATTGGCGCTACAGGAGATCGGGCCTCTTCGGCAAAGAGGATACGCAGAAAGGCGGCATTCCGGTTGCGCTGGCAATCCATCAACTTACGGAAGGCTCGCACTTCTTCGGGAAGGCGGCGTTTACTCCAGGAATGCTGCTCCATTCATCAAGAGTGGCTGCCTGTGAGACCGATCTAGCGATTCTCGTTGAACAGGTCGGTACGCCGAAATCATTGGAGATTGTCATTGGTGAATGCAAGTCCGAAGGGGGAGAGATCACCGCAAGAGACGTTGATAACATGGCGGCCATTGCAGACGCATTTCCGCCAGACCAAATACGCGCCTACATCGTGTTTGCCAAAACAGGCGAGTTTTCCAGTGAGGAAATCCAACGCTGCCGTACTGCGCAGCGCGATCCTCCTCGCGTGATCTTACTATCCCGTCGCGAGTTGGAGCCGACGTTTGTATATCAAAGAGCAGCAAGACAATTTGATATCAAGGAAGTGGCGATTTCGCTGAACGGCTTAGCACGCAACACCATTGACATCTTCTTTGATCCAAAGCCGAGGAGAACGGAGCAATAACGGTCCGTGTCAACTGAAAGCTGTCCTGTTTGCAAGCAGCAGCTACAAACTCGGTTTCGGACGCGGTGTCGCCGGCACTGGAATGGTTGCAGGCCCATCAGAGAACGCATTAATAAATCCGAAGTTGGCCCCCGTTCAGGCGGAGGCAAGATTGGTCAAAGCGCAGGGTGAACAACGTTCGCGCTCAATGGCTTGCGGATATCGGCTCGCCCCGGAGCCGGATTGCCGCTACGATGCAGGCCGCGATCAGCAATGTGCCGTTCTCACGCTGTATGCCCTTGCCGAAAAGCGGAACGCAGCCGGTTCCCATTTTGACCAGGAGACTCAGGCAGAAGCTTGGTCCTTATCGGGAGGAAGCAACTCAGACTGGGTTGACTGCGATCTCTTACGTGGGGGTGAAAGCATCCGCGATACTCTTTGCAGCAGGCCGGTTACGGACACTGGCTTTGCTAGAACCTCGAAATTGAAACCCTTGGCCTTGGCGTTCTCCAAGAATCCTACGTAATCTATTGAGCACTGCATAATATAGTGACATTGTTGGCATATCGTGCTACTCTGCCTGCATGGGGAACCCAGCCGGAGTTCGTCGAGATTTTGAAGGCCTGGAGCAACGCCGCCGCACGGCAGCGGAGCTGTTGCGCCAGGGAGTTCATCAAGCCGAAGTCGCTCGGCAGGTTGGTGTACATCGACAGTCGGTCAGCCGCTGGGCACAACAACTGACGCAGGGCGGCCTGCGAGCCCTCAAGAAAGCCGGACGCGCTGGACGAAAACCGCGCTTACGTCCGGAAGACCTACGACGGATTGAGCGCAGTCTCAAGCGCGGGCCACAGGCCTTGGGTTATGAGACCAGCCTCTGGACATCGTGGCGCGTGGCCCACCTCATCGAGCAGGAGTGTGGGGTCAAGTACCATCCGACCCAGGCGTGGCGGATTCTACGGCAACTGGGTTGGAGCGGCCAGCGACCGACTGGACGTGCGTTGGAGCGAGAGGAAGAAAAGGTAGAGCAAGGGAAGCGCCAGCGCTGGCCGGAGTTAAAAAAAAGGCCAAAAACGAAGGCCGAACCATCGTCTTCATTGACGAAAGCGGACTGAGCGAGCGACCCAACCGCTGCCGTACCTGGGCTCCACGGGGCCAGACGCCGGTTCTGCAATACCCTTTCAATTGGAAGACACTATCCGCCATGGCGGGGATTACTTGGTGGAACTTCTACTTCCGCCTGTTCCCGGGTGCTATCCGCAGCCCGCAAGTGGTGGAGTTTCTGGTGCACCTGCTGCGGCACATTCCCGGCAAGCTACTGGTGGTCTGGGACGGGCTGCGGAGCCATCGCGGTCGCTTGGTTTGGGATTTCGTGGGTGAACAGCAAGGGCGCATCTGGTTGGAATTCCTGCCTGCCTATGCTCCCGAACTGAATCCGGTTGAATACTTATGGTCTCACTGGAAGCAGCACGAGTTACCGAATTTCTGTCCCAAGACGTTTGGGCAACTGAGTCACTACGCCCGGAAGGCGCTGTGTCGAATGCGGCAGCGGCCAACCCTGGTCGCTGCGTTTTGGCAACAAGCAGAACTGTTTCTCTTGTAACTATATTATGCAGTGCTCAATAAATCCCCAGAAATGAAGAGCACCTTGCACTCAGGCAGCGCCCCCAAAATCTTCATTGTCGCGTCAATCCCGTTTAGTGCGCCCATCCTGACATCACTGACGATGAAATTGGGACGAAATGAGACAGCTACCTTAACGGCTTCTTCGCCACTGTACGCTCTGGCTGTCTCATACCCTTCATCCTCGAATATTTCAGCCAGTGTTGAGGTTATTGACGGATAATCGTCAACCACGAGAACCTTCAGTTTGGTGGTCGCGTTGTTCATTTCTTTTCTTGCTGAGCGCCCCTTTCTAACGGTACATCGCTCATGACAAAGCCACCCGCGCTCCTTGACTCGAATTCCTCTCTTCTTGTTTGGGGGCGGCGCACTCAGCGTAGGGTGGGCTGCTGCTGGTGTCAAATCAAAAGTTATTCACAATCGCGGTAAACAGATCCCCAGAATCAACTCTTGCCTAGCCCATAATATTTTCAACTCAGATGCACAACTTATAGGTCAGTACAGTAAATCAGCGTCACCCTTGTCTGATGTTGTCGTCCTTCCCTTTTTTCCACACTTTGGAGTCAACTGTCGGGTAGGGTGACCTTGCAGTCGGACCATAATGTGCCGCATCGAGTTTGCAAAGTTTAGGGAGCGGCATATCCCCCACAACAGAACATCCCCCTCAGACTGCCCGCGAATCAGCGCACCGCGCCAGCAACACCGAATCCGCAATCGTCGCGTTCAGCTTCGGCGACGGCTGGATCGGCTCTCCCCGGAGCCGTATTTCTTTGCCTGTCGCCTCCGCCTTGCCCACGTCCTCTTCGCAGCCTCGGCGATGCGCCTCCGGCCAGCGGCACTGATGCGACGGCCAGCTTTAACAGGTTTCTCAGCTTTTACTCTTGCCCATCGTGCTTTTGCCGCAGCGGCGATACGGGCACGTCCAGCGGCGCTGAGGTGACGGCCACGCCTGGTTGGTTTGTTAGCTCCAAACTCGAAGGCGGCTCCTCCCTTTGGTCTCCCCGGCTTGCGAGTTGGTGTTCCGTCTAATTGCTCCAGAGCGTTTATGGCAGCATCCAGCCTTGCACGCTCCTCTCTGAGCTGATTGAGTATGCTTGCGGTATTCATGGCAGGCGATTTTAACAGAAGCGGCCAAAGGGATAGGCAAAAAACTATCTGGAAGGTGTGCTATGGTTGACACTTATGACTGCCAGCATTCTGCTGTGGACAAATAAGGCTCCTCATCCGCTTACCGCTACTGGGGATTCCGCTGAAGGCGAACGCCTAATCCGGAGGGAAGCCGAACGGCGTTCCGGAGGAAGCTGAACAGCAGTCGGAGCGAAGCGACGCTGGCGAGATGATTGTGCAGGAAGTGTTCGGCATC